>Ga0209536_100001581_pt1 | contig 37388 bp, 26 predicted proteins | sample DeeMarSeWOR28_12_FD_187461 | JGI IMG/M metagenome (GOLD analysis project Ga0209536, IMG submission 187461) | Marine sediment microbial communities from White Oak River estuary, North Carolina - WOR-2-8_12 (SPAdes) (version 2) | ecosystem: Environmental > Aquatic > Marine > Intertidal zone >... | reverse complement strand
CCATATCATAAAAACCCGAACGGTAAGTTATGATCGTATCCTTCAGGTCCGCCACCGTATATTTCAAACCGGCCGGCACAAATACTTTTTGCTGCATAAATTCAAGAAAAGGAATACCCGAAGCTTCCTCCAGGATGGCACTGATCAGGTTATATCCGTAACTGCTGTAACTGTATTGAGTCGAAGGTTCAAAGAGCAATGTATCATTCATGAATATTTCCAATCCCTCGCGGACGGTCGCATAATATTTCCCGGATAAAAATTCACTGTCGCGATAATGCCGGATTCCCGCCAGATGCCCTGCTACCTGCCGGGTTGTGACGGGCCACCTTTTTTCCGGAAAGTATGGGACGTATTCCTGAACCGGAAGGTCGACGTCAATCTTCCCTTCGTGGATAAGTACACCCATTCCGGCCGAAGTGACCGCTTTACTGATGCTTCCTATCCTGAATCGGGTTTTGCCGGGATAAACAGGGGTAAGGTTTTCAAGATCGGCGTAGCCAAATCCCTTCGACCAGATTACCTTATTATCCCTGCTTAGGGTAATGGCCATGCCAGGTGATTCCCCATCCTTCAGCATCTTTGTAGCCATGGTGGCGGCTGATTCGTAGGCGGTTGGAGATTTCGTGCAGCCAGTAAACAGGAATAGGAAAATAAAAAAGTTTACGAGGTATAACAATTTCATGATCACGGAAAATTTAATTCCGGTAATTTTACTTTTTATTTTCATAGAATGCCAGTTCAGGCATGGGTAAATTCGCCTTAATCGTGGAGGGTAGGCCGGACTTAATTTACGCCTGCATAACTTGGCAAGAATGGAAAGCATCCCGGGTTCTGTAATACGCTAGGACCCGGGAGCATGAAAATCATGGAAAGATGGTTTCTGAGCTATTCCTTTTTTCTATTTTTTAGCCAAGGCCATCACCTCCTCCGGCGATTTTGGTGCCGGCACATGATTATTAACCGGAGGCAATGATTGTAAATAATTAAAAATGGCCCGGTAATCCTCTTCCTCCAAATTCATTAAATTAAACCAGGGCATCGGTGGCATGATAGGCCGGCCTCTTTCGGCGCCCATATGTTTACCCGTTTTTAAAGCCTGGGTAAAGGCTTCCAAGGTCCAGTTCTTGATCCCCGTTTCATGTGGCGTGAGGTTCTGCGATAGAGTCATTCCCCAGGGTCCAACGAAGGCGGTCAGGTTGTCATTCATTAATACCCAGTTGCCTGGCGTAAGTGCCTTCGGATCGATATCCGGGAGGGGAGCATTTTCCGGATGCCCAGATAACATACGCGTTGCATCTAATTCCATCCCCTTCTCAGTGAAGATCTTGGGCGTATGGCAATCGTTGCATCCCCCCACCATGACCAGGTATTCCCCCCGTTTGATCAGTTCGGTTTTTGTTAATTCGGGACGTTCGTTCGAATCCGTTTTTCCCGGGGTGCATCCCAGGGAAACAATAATTGAAAAAGCGGAAAATAGCAGCAAAGTTTTCATGGTTTGATAGATTTTATTTTTCGACAATCGGGAAATTTAATGGGAATATTAATCACTTACAATATTACGTCTAAAAATATTTTTGCACTCTTACTTGAGCTGTGGATAAGACTTTGTCAATTTGAATGGAGGATATTGCTTATTTGAATATAAAAACAGATCAGGAACCTGAATCATGAAATATTAGTAATACGATTGTTACGTATCGGATACAACCTCTTTATAATTTCCTCTTCACACCGGATTCGTAATGCCCCTGATAGGTTAAAGAAACAAAATGCCGGAAAGGATTATTATCCTATCCGGCCTAGTAAGTTTTTAACATTTTCCAGGTAACCCGAAGCTATAATCCGGGACTGATCCATTCCACTATGGAATATAGAAATCCTTAATATTGCATAAACTGGTATTCGCCATTGTTCAAAGTAAAATTGAAAGGTTCCAATCGGGTACAGACTATGGTGGTAATTTTATTTTTCTTTTTGTTTTTTTCGATCATTTCCATTTCCATCATCAGGCCTTTCCCATCCTTCAACCAGTCCGGATCAAATCCGACAGGCAACCTTTTCCGGTCCATTTTGTAAAAATCGCCAAAGTCTACCTTGGCTTCCTGCGTAATGTACGTAACAAACTTATATTCCGGATTTTCACCGGTGAATTCCTCGCAATGATATCCCATTATTTTTTTGGTATTCCCTGTTTTTTTAAAAGTAAAAGAGTCGTCAAATACAGTATCCTCATAGTTCGGCCGTTTTTCGGGCATTTTCATCGCCATGGCCATTTTTTCTCCATCGTTTTCCATATACATCACCATGGCTTTTTGTTCCGAATCAATTACCATTTTCATTTCCGACATCTGTTCGGAACTTGAGCCAAAATAGTTGCCATCTTCGCTGAGATAAAAATCCATTACCATACCCGAGTCCTGTGAATTCATGGTAAGCTGATAATTCCAGTCAAAGTCATATTTGGGAGGCAATTCCTCCTTCGCGATGAAAAGTCTGTTTGAATCAACCGAATACTTTTTCATGCTGTTTTCAAACATTTTATCAAGCGCCTTATCGGTCTGGTTATAACTTTCCTCTTCTGCTTTATCCAGTACAGCCTCTTCGGCACCGCGCTGGATACTTTTCTTTAGCCTGTTAAGGAACTGGGCTTCCGCGGGTAGTTCAGACAAGGTAAATAAGAAAATTAAGATCATTAAGTTTTTCATGGTGCTTGGTTATTTTGGTTTAGAAAAACCTATAAATTACAAAAAAATGAATTCTATAAAAATCATCTTTTGATTTTCTGGAAATGGTTGAGGTATTTCAGGTACGAATAATCCGGATTATTTTCCAAATGCCGTAAATAATAGAGCGGACAAAACCGATTGTTTCTGCATTCTCCCTGTTATGGGATAAAGGATCCGGGAATTGCGTCCAAATGATGCGAAAGGATATTGTCTTCCCTCCCTCGAATTTCAAAATCCCGTGTAAATCACAAAATTTTTAGATTTTCTGAAACCAATATGAAACCGTATGCCTTTAATTGACAGCTATCGGGAGATGAAGAATTCATTTTAATACAGATACCCTGTTCCACAAATTAGAATGATATTTAAAACTGATCATTCGGATAAAACAGATCAGGGAAATGATAAAAGTGGGACTGCTTAAAGATTTTAAAAAAAGCAGGAATCCCCGGATCATTTAAAACGAGCAATCGTATTAATCATTAGCTTTGCAGATCATTTTAAAAATTTACGATGCAGGATATCCGTAACATCGCGATCATTGCCCATGTGGATCATGGTAAGACCACCCTGGTAGACAGGATCCTGTACCAGGTAAACCTGTTTCGGGAGAACCAGGATATGGGTGATCTTATCCTCGACAGTAACGAACTGGAAAAAGAACGCGGGATTACCATATTATCGAAAAATGTGTCTGTCAGATACAAGGGAGTAAAAATCAATATAATCGATACCCCGGGGCACAGCGATTTCGGAGGCGAAGTGGAACGGGTGCTCAACATGGCGGATGGTGTTTTGCTGCTCGTGGATGCCTTTGAAGGGCCCATGCCTCAGACCCGGTTCGTTTTGCAGAAAGCGCTTGCGCTCAATCTCAAGCCGGTGGTGGTGATCAACAAGGTGGATAAACCCAATTGTGATCCTGAAGGGGTCCAGGAAGCCGTTTTTGATCTGATGTTTAACCTGGATGCTACGGAGGAACAACTGGACTTTCCTACCGTATACGGATCCTCCAAGGAGGGTTGGATGTCCGAAGATTGGCGAACACCCGCTCAGGATATTTCATTTCTATTGGATGCCATTTTGCGACACATTCCTCCCGCCACTTTTCTGGAAGGGACTTCCCAATTACAGATTTCCGCGTTTGATTATTCTTCCTATGTGGGACGCATTGCGGTAGGAAAATTAAACCGTGGTAAACTTAAGGGTGGAGACAGTATTTCGCTGATTAAACAGGATGGAAGGATATTCAAATCAAAGATCAAAGAATTGTACGTATTTGAAGGTCTGGCAAAAGAAAAAGTCAAAACAGATGTATATGCCGGTGAAATCTGTGCCATTCTGGGCCTGGATGATTTTGATATCGGGGATACGGTAGCCGATTACGATAATCCGGAACCTCTCAGCCCGTTAAAGATCGACGAGCCCACAATGAGTATGTTGTTTACGATCAATAACTCCCCGTTTTATGGAAGGGAAGGGAAGTTTGTTACTTCGAGACATTTACGGGATCGTTTATTTAAAGAAACGGAAAAAAATCTGGCTATGAGGGTGGAAGAAACTGATTCCCCGGAAGCCTTAACCGTTTATGGACGAGGGATCCTTCACTTGTCCATTCTGGTTGAAACCATGCGGAGAGAGGGATATGAACTGCAATTGGGCCAGCCCCGTGTGATCATTAAAAAAATTGAAGGGAAAGATCATGAGCCGGTTGAAACCCTTACCGTACATGTTCCTGAAGCAAATTCAGGGAAGGTGATCGAACTGGTTACTCAACGCAAGGGAGAGATCATCAGCATCACAGCCAAAGGAGACCGAACTCATCTTGAATTTACCATTCCCTCCCGGGGAATTATCGGACTGAGAAACTGGATACTCACGGCGACTGAAGGAGAGGCCATTATGGCCCACCGTTTTATTTCGTTTGAACCATGGAAAGGGGAGTTACCGGGCAGGAGAAACGGTTCGCTGATTTCCATGGAAACCGGAACAGCCATTGCCTATTCGATCAACAAACTCCAGGATCGCGGAACTTTTTTTATTCATCCGAATGAAGAGATCTATGAAGGACAGGTGATCGGGGAACACATCCGCCAGGATGACCTGGTTATTAATGTGACCAAGACCAAAAAGCTTACCAATATCAGGGCAGCCGGATCCGACGATAAAATATTCATTGTACCTGCGGTTAAATTTTCCCTGGAGGAAGCCATGGAATATATCGGGAAGGATGAATACCTCGAGGTGACTCCCAGGTCCATACGACTCCGGAAGATCTATCTGAAAGAACAAGATCGAAAAAGATTTTCCAAATAGGAATCATTCATTTAGGCGGATCTCACCAAGATATATTTTATTATCCGAACTGATCTTAGGATTCTCAACTCACCGATTTAATGGACACGGGCATTTCAACATAAGTTTCATAGTCAAAATCAATGTGCGTTATCGGACAACAATGGCCCAATAATGGGCACAATCTCGTAAATATAATCCTTCTCGTTTTTCATAAAACAATGATAATCAATGTATTATGACTAATGGCATCCTAATTGAAATCATTTCGATGTAGAAACCTTATTTATTATGATTAAGAATTATTTCACCATCCTTTTACGGAATATGGTGAGAAATAAACTTTTCACTTTGATCAACATTTCGGGGATTTCAGTTAGTCTGGCCTGTTGTATCATCCTTTTTTTATATGCAAGCCGGGAATTAAGTTATGATAAACAGCATGGGCATGATGTTTACCGCATTACCGCTGTGATCAGCCAGAAAGATGGGACCGAGTTTAAAATTCCCACTGCTTCCGTTCCGGTAGCTAGGGTGATCCAGCAGGATATTCCAGAAATTGAATGGGCCGGCCGGGCGGTGAGTGGCGATGTATTCGGAGGTAAAAATCTGATCAGATACAATGAGAATTCCATGTATATCGAGGGTGGTTTTATCGTGGATAGTACCCTTTTTAAGATTCTGAAATTTGATATAATCAACGGTGATCCTGAAAAACCATTTTCGCATACGAACGCGATTTTGCTTGAGAAGACTCGGGCAAAAACCCTGTTTGGAGAGGAGGATCCTCTCGGTAAGATCATCAGATTGAGTACGGATTTCAGTCAGTCCGAGTTTGAGGTTACCGGTATTTTCAATAACGATACGTATCTCTCCCATTTCATACCCTCCTTTTTAGTCCCTATGTCACATGCAGAATGGAATAATTATTTTAATGAAAGTCAGACGAACTGGGTAGGGCAGAATTTGGCCATCACTTATGTAAAACTCCGTCCCGGAACAGATCCGGAGGAGACGGATAAAAAGATCCACGATCTTTTATTGATGCATGGAGGAGAACAGATGAAAGCCACCGGATTGAACAAGGTGATGAATCTGCAGCCTATCCGGGAGGTACATACCGCCACCGGCTATATGATTGACATAAATGAGACTATTAATCCGGCATTCATCCGTGTATTGATCCTCATCGGAATTTTGATCCTCATTCTCGCCTGGGTCAATTATATTAACCTATCAACTGCTCAGGCCGGTAAAAGGGCACTTGAAGTCGGTATCCGTAAAGTGATGGGCGTAACACCACGGGGGTTGATTTTTCAATTCCTTACGGAATCTTTTCTGATCATCCTGTTGGCTTCGATCCTGAGTGTATTTATTGCCCAGTTGGCCCTGCCGTATTTTAACGGGTTGATTGATCAACCTCTTGAGATTACAAGTAATTATTATATGCAACTGGTATTATTTCTAAGCGGATTTGTTATCATCACAGGATTCGCAGCAGGATTTTATCCGGCATTTTATCTTTCCTCCTTTAAACCGGTCCAGGTACTTAAGGCCAGAGGAGGACGTGAAAAATCAGGAAGTTCTATGCTGAGAAAGGGCCTGGTGGTATTTCAGTTTGTCATTTCCATTGGTTTGATCACTTCCATCATCATCATTTCCGATCAGGTAAATTATATCCGAAATAAAGAACTCGGTTTCGATTCAGATGCCAAACTTGTGATTCCGTTGAATACCGGTGAATCTGCCAATCAGTATTCGGTACTTAAGGAAAAATTTGATGCCAATGGGAACGTGCATCATGTCTCTGGTGCAAATGCTATCCCGGGGTTACCCATGATGAATGATCTGCTCATTTACAAGCAAGGTCAAACCATGGACGATGCGATTCATATTTATAATAATAATGTGGATCTGGGATTTTTAGAGCTCCTGGATATCAAATTATTAAGCGGGAATTATTTTTCTGACTACAATACGGATACCACAAGATTTAAAATTCTGATTTCTAAATCCGGAATAGATATGCTGGGTATCCCTCTGGAGGAGGCACCTGGAGAATTGGTATATTTTGATTGGGAAGGAAATCGCATAATGTATGAAATTGTAGGTGTTACCAATGACATACATCAATTCTCATTGCATAAAGTCATTGACCCCATTATGTTTGAGATTGGCGGAGGACGAAGATATAAATATATGGTCCTGGATGCGAATTTTGATAGATTCCAATCACTTATTGCCGATCTCCAAAAAGGGTGGAAGGAGGTGGTCCCCGAAACCCCATTTTCCTATTTTACGTTGAATGATCATTTGATGGTCCAGTATGAAAGTGATCTAAATACCTATAATCTCATTAAATATTTTGCGATCCTCGCGGTAATTATCAGTTGCCTTGGATTATATGCGATATCCCTGTTTCATGCCGAAAAAAGAATCCGGGAGATCGGTATCCGGAAAGCATTTGGAGCGGGAGTAAAAAATATTCTGATCATGGTTTCGCGTGATCTGTCTTTACTGATCCTGTTGGCCTATTTAATCTCGATTCCATTGTCGTACTACGCCATGCACCGGTGGTTGGAGACATTTGCCTATAAAATCAGTCCAGGGATAGGTAATTTCCTGATGGCCGGTATAATTTCGCTGCTTATAGGCTGGCTGACCATCAGCTACCAATCCTACCGGGCTGCCCGAACCAATCCGGTGGAAACCTTGCGTGAAGAATGACCAGCATATTTGCAATAGCTGATAGCCGGATAAAATCTAACGGAAAATTATAGGCTTTCGGTACATTTACATAGTAAATGAACAATCAATTTTCCGGGCAAGGATGGATAATCCTCTTAACGATACAGCTTTTATTTAGCCGGTGCACAGGTTAGGTTATTGTATCCCGGACCGGATTTGGATCATTTAAAAATATTCCGGAAGGTTTTCGAATCGAGGTACCTGGGAACTTTCCGGCAGTATTCGGCATATTCATCACCGTACAGTTTCATCAGGTATTCTTCCTCTGAAATTACCATCCAATGGATATTGATCCCGAACAGGATAATCCATCCCATTGAGTATGGAGATAAATACGAAATTACATAAACACTTAATAGTAGAGAATAACCGATCAATTGTGGATTTCTTGAATACCGGTATAAACCATTGGTTTTTAGGCGATTGGATTTTAAGCCCATTAATCTTTTAAATCCAAGTGGTATCATGCTGAAGGTTAGAATGACAAGTCCGGTAATGATACATACCAATGAAACAGTATGCCATAAAGGATGATCCGATAAAGGGGGTAATCGGCCCCAGGATACTGGAATAAATACATACATCATATTCGCATGAAATAGAAAAAAGGCAAATTCCAGTAAGGATGATAAAAAAGATAGCTTTCCCTTTTTTTGATAATCCCCCCTGACCTGGATCCGGAATATCCAGAAACCTGAAATCATTAATACAACTGTCCAGATTATATAGGTTATGGTTAATTCCACCTTTTGATCATTTAGATTTTAAATTCAGATTGGCTTTCTTCATTTTACATTTCAAGTAATTACCTGGTTTTTATTTCGATTTTTTCCGATTTCAATCCATTGCTGTTAGCTGTTAATTGAATGGTACCAGGATGCTTTGAAGGTTTGAGAATCACCAGACAGCGTCCGCGAAATGTATTTACAGCGGGGGTCTGAAAACTTTTTATATCTTTAGGATTACCATTGCCGACTCCTGCGAGTTTTCCTTCTCCCTGAATAGTTAACTGAATAGGAATAATTGCATCGGTAACCCTCAAACCTGCTTTGTCAAGTACCTCAACAGTAACAAAACAAAGATCATTCAGGTCCGCACTGATCTCATCATGATCTGGAATCAGCCTTATGGATGCGGGTGGCCCTGTTGATTTCAATATAACTGAATCCATCACTTTTCCACCTGCCCAGGCAAAAGCTTTCAATATTCCGGATTCATAGGGCACCGAATACCTGGCAATGTATTTATCAGAAGGAGATATTTTCTTAGCACCCATATCCTTGTCATTCAGGAATAGTTGAACGGAATCGAGTGACGAGTATATTGAGATCTGTAAGGGTATCCCCTCATAGCCCTTCCAGTTCCAATTGGGCCATTCTTCCGGCCAGCCCCAGAAACTCACCCGTTCTTCCAGTCCTTCCGGGACGGGACGATGAACATTCATTTCAAGCTGACTTATTCCCCACACCACATCCCGGTAATAGGACTGAGGTTTTTTGAAACCACATAAATCAATATCCCCGCAATAGGCATTGAACCAGGGCCAATCGAGCAGGAAATCCTCTGTTACATTGTTTAACACTGCATGTCCAATGGATGCTTCTCCCAAATAATCCATGGCCGTCCATAAAAAATCACCGATCACATATTCATGTACTTTTACCTGGTCCCAATTATCATAAGCTTCCTGTACCACGGATTCGGTGCCGGCCATGATCCAGCCCGGATGCAGCTCATGGTCGGGGTCGTATTTCTGCCACTGGTAATTGTATCCTGCTACATCCAGTAATTCAAACGTCGAATAGGTATCTTCCCAGGGACGCCCCGGGTGATCCCAGAAACGGCAGATGGCCTGGGTGACAGGTCGTGAACGGTCTATGCCTTTGATCACTTCTATCATTTTCCCCGCAATTGCCAGACCGGAGGAATCGGCCCTTTCCCTGATCTCATTGCCGATGCTCCACAGGATCACACTGGGGTGATGCCGGTCACGGAGGATCATCGATTCCAGGTCACGTTGCCACCATTCATCAAAATATAAATGATAATCCTGTGGATTTTTTGGTTCCTGCCACATGTCGAATGCCTCGTCCATCACAAGCATACCATTCAGGTCGCAGGCATCGAGGAATTGGGGCGAAGGTGGATTGTGACTCGTTCTTATTGCATTGTAGCCAAAAGACTTCATTAATTCCACCCGCCGGTATTCGGCCCGGTCGATCGTGGCGGCTCCCAGCGGACCGTTATCATGATGGATATTACCGCCCATTAACAGGATTTTTTCTCCATTGAGCCTGAATCCGGATTCTGGGCTGAATTCAAGTGTACGTATACCAAAGGACGAAACATATTGATCAACTGGAATGCCTTCTGCAAGTATGGATACATCGGCAAGATAAATATTAGGATCCGAAACAGACCATAATCTGGGTTTATTCACCGTGATGGATTGCCTGACTGTTTGAATTCCCCCAGCAGGAAGCGTCGCGGTTGTTTCATAGGTCTTGTCAATCGGTTCGCGCGGCGAAATCACACGGGTTTGTATGGTAACGGGTGTTTCTTTGCCAGTAGTGTTCCTGATGGATACGCTCAATGCCAAATCGGCCGATTGATCCTGAAGCCGGGTGGTCTGAACATGAACTCCCCACTGCGTAATGTGGATCCGGTTTACAACATCGAGCCATACGTGCCGGTAGATTCCGGATCCGCTGTACCAGCGGCTGTTTTCCCCGATGTTTTTCACCTGTACCGCAATCGTGTTCATCTCTCCCGGGAGATTCAGGTACGGAGTGATATTATAATAGAAGGATGTATAGCCATATGGATGATTTCCCAGATGGTTTCCATTAATCCAGCAATCGGCATTCATATACACACCATCAAACCGGATATACACGATTTTATCCAGATCATCCGCTTCCTGTGCAAAGGTTTTTCGATACCATCCGGTACCTCCCAGCACAAAACCGGTGGATAATCCTCCTTCGCTTGCCGGTGTAAAGGGTCCAACCCGGGGAGGATCGAGATCCGGGAAAGTGTCCGCAGAGGCTGGCAGGTCTTCAATGGACCAGTCATGAGGCAGATCCAGATTTCGCCAATTATAATCATCAAATTCAGATAATTCTGCTCCCGCTATATCACCCCGGTAAAATTTCCAGTTGGTGTCAAAGGGTCTGTTGCGCCAACGGTTCTGATTATACATTTTTTCAACCGGATTCAATTGTTTTTCCGTGACGGAAGGGCCGCAGGCCGGCACTATCAACTGAACACCCACGAATACCATAAAGAGAAAGCATTGAAGAAAGGATGATTTCATTATTTCTATGTTAAAAAAAAATGCAAATATCATAAACGAAAATTGCGGGTATTAAAAAATGATTTCCTATGGCAAGTTACAAACTGGAAATTTCCTAAACAATTTAAAGTGATACACGTCGGGAAGCCCAGTCGTCTTTTTGTCGGTGTTCCTGTAATCGGATCACGCCACGGGATCTGGCCACACAACCTGCCTTGAATCCGTACGTTGCGATTTATAAGTAATTTACCTTATCTTACTGTTCAAAAACAATCGTCTAACTGGTAACCGTCGTTGAAAAAAAATTATAACCTCAACTTCATCTTATTTATATCCCTTGTTTCAGCGATGGGAGGTTTCCTGTTCGGCTACGACTGGGTAGTTATCGGCGGCGCCAAACCTTTTTACGAAAGGTTTTTTCAAATCGGGAATGATCCCAATCTTCAGGGCTGGGCAATGAGCAGTGCCTTAATAGGTTGTATAGGAGGAGCCATGGGAGCCGGGACCTTCACGGATCGTTATGGCAGAAAAATAGCCCTTATATTGTCTGCTTTACTTTTTCTCTTTTCAGCCATTGGCACGGGCTTTTCAAATCGTCTTGATACCTTCATCATTTTCCGTCTCCTTGGTGGGTTAGGGATCGGGTTTGCATCGACCGTTTCTCCTATGTATATTTCTGAGGTATCCCCTCCTGCATGGCGTGGACGACTGGTATCGATCAACCAGCTTACCATTGTCATTGGCATTTTGTGTGCGCAGGTGATGAATTACCTGATCGCCGAACCTGTCCCTGGAGGATTTTCTGATCTTCAGATCCTGAGATCCTGGAATGGTCAGACCGGTTGGCGCTGGATGTTCTGGGCAGAAAATGTTCCTGCCTTCGTATTTCTGATCAGCGTCTTTTTCATCCCGGAAAGTGCCCGGTGGCTCTTCAAATCAGGCAAAGATGCTGCTGGATTGAGGGTATTGAAAAGGCTTGGAGATGAAGATTCCGCGATCAAGGAAATGGAAAATATAAAAGCAACCCTCAACGTCGAGTCCAGAACGCTGCCATTTCAGGAATTGCTCAAACCGGGATTGAGAAAAATTCTTATTCTGGGGATCTTTCTCACGGTTTTTCAGCAATGGTGTGGCATCAATGTAATTTTTAATTATGCAGAAGAGATCTTTACTTCGGCTGGTTTTTCTATCAGCGATACCCTATTCAATATTGTATTGACCGGAAGTGTTAACCTGATATTTACTTTTATCGCCATTGGAATGGTTGACAAACTGGGCAGAAAAAAACTGATGTTGACGGGAGCACTCGGCCTGGGATTGATCTATATCCTGCTGGGTATTTTTTACTTTCAACATATCCAGGGTATTTTCGTTTTGATTCTGGTGACCGGTGCGATCGCAATTTATGCCATGACCCTGGCTCCTGTTACCTGGGTCATCATTTCTGAAATATTTCCAAACCGGATCCGGGGTATCGCGATGTCGGTAGCCACCTTCTCATTATGGTCGGCCTGTTTTGTACTGACTTACACTTTTCCCTGGCTGAATCAAATGCTGAAAACAGCTGGCACGTTCTGGCTATATAGTGGGATCTGCCTGATTGGATATTTCCTGATCAGGACCTGGTTGCCTGAAACCAAGGGAAAAAGCCTGGAAAGAATTGAAAAAGATATAGTCTATTCAAAAGAGATTGAAAAAGGATCTTGATTTTTTATAATTTGAAATAAAAATTGTAGGTTGAAAAAACGCTATTCATCTCTGATATGATTTTTAAATTTTATTTATACCTGCTTATTATTTTTGGCCTTGAAGGAATTTCCTGTCACTATGAGGCTTCATCAGATAATACAGACATCGAAATACGTCCGAATATTCTCTGGATTGTAGGGGAAAATATGGACCTCGATCTGGGCTGCTATGGACAGGAACATGTACGGACGCCTCATCTCGACTCCCTTGCGCAGATAGGAATGAGGTTTACCCACGTATTTGCTACATCACCGGTTTGTGCCCCAAGTCGATCAGCTTTTATGACCGGGATGTACCAGACCTCTACCGATACCCATAATATGCGATCCCACCGGGAAGATGATTACCGGTTACCTCCTGGAGTTCGTCCAATCACGCACAGGCTTCATGAGGCAGGATATTTTACTGCAAATATCACCAGAATAGATGATCAGATAGTTGGCACGGGTAAACTGGATCTGAATTTTGTGAATGAAGGGCCGATTTATCAGTCAGAAAACTGGGAGGAATTGAAGGATCACCAGCCCTTTTTTGCGCAGATCAATACACCCGAGGTTGAGTACGATATTTATGACCGGAAATCGGCGGAAAAGCCCCGGGTAAAATGGGTTGGGGAAGATGAACATCCCCAGGTAGCTGTTCCGGATCAGGTTGTACCACCTCCCTATTATCCTGACCATGTGATCACCCGGCAGGAATGGGCCCGTTATCTTAATTCGGTATCCGGGATGGATCGACGTGTAGGAGTAATCCTTGAAAAACTCCGTGAAGATGGATTATCGGAAAACACCATCGTGATTTTTTTTGCAGACAACGGTCGCCTGGAAGCCCGGGGGATTCACTGGCTCTGGGATACGGGAATCCGGGTCCCCATGGTCATTCACTGGCCGAAAAGATTTTCGCCCCCCGAAGGATATCTGCCAGGCAGCGTAAACAGCGATCTGATCAGCCTGCTGGACCTGACGGCTTCTACCTTATCTTTTGCTGGCCTTGAAAAACCAGCCCTGATGCAAAGTCGGATTTTTCTTGGCGAAAAGAAAGATACTGAAAGGCACTATGTATTCAGCGCACGCGACCGGATCGATGAAACCGTAATTCGCATGCGATCGGTCCGTGATAAACGATATCATTACATCCGTAATTTCACTCCAGGCGCTGGGTTTGCGTCATTGAACAGGTATAAAGAAAAATGTTTCCTTGTAAAACCCTTAATGCGCGACCTGTATGCAGTAGGAAAACTGACCGGTGCGGCTGAAGATTTAATGAAACCTTTTCCGGAAGAATTATTATATGATACCGAAGCGGATCCCCATGAAATCCACAACCTGGCAGGATCCGAAATTTTAGAACACAGGCAGGCATTGATCCGGTTGAGGGCCGCCTTGAATACCTGGATAGTTGAAACGGGTGATCTTGGAGGCCGATTCGAGGACCGGGCTATCGTGGCACCGTTTGTTCACGAGATGCATCAATGGTTTGGTACTCCGGGATGGTACGATGAATAAATTTCTATTGTAACTTCAATAAAACTGATTCGGCTTCCGATGAACCTATCTTCTTCAGGGCATTGATTGCCAACCGTACCACTTCCGGATCGTTGTCGCTGAGGGAAGGAGTAATAATTTCCAGAAGATTTTCCGGATGGATCTGTGTTAATGCCCAGAGACAAGCCTGCCTTTTTTTGGTATCCGGATCCTTCATTCCTTCGGTCAATGGGCCGATACTTTCACCGGTACGCGATAACCCCAAAGCCATAGCAGCCATCCAGCCATTCTCCGGATCGTTCAGTTTATCCGTGAGCCATGAAATGGATGCTTCCGGACCTAGCCGACCGATCAATAAATAGATGGAATACTGAATATCAGGTTTAAGAGCTTCGAATTCCCCGATTAGATCTTCCCATTTGATAAATTCACTTCGCCTACTGAGAGCAAGAACCGTTTCATTTCGGATCATCCAGCTGGGATCATGAAGCATTTTGATGAACAGGTGGACGTTCTGGTAATATTCGGCCTGCCGAAGAATGGAAATGGCGCTCCAGCGGATGGATTCATCATTTGCGGGGTTGAGAATTATATCTTCCAGATACCCTGAAACTTCACGATTCCCAGCCTTTAATTCGTTGAAGATATATTCTCTCACATACCAGTCTTCGTCAAAAAGTCCCTGGATCAGTAACTGGTTAACAGAGTAGTCTGGTAGGCGAGTTATATACTCATAGGCACTCCGGCGTACCAGGTTGTGTTCATCCTTAATTCCCCTCATAGAAACAATCTTAGCGGGATCCCCTCCAAGGGCCCAGAGCCGTTGCATGGCAACCAGTCGGATAAAAGGATTTTCATGGTTGGAGGCCTCCATAAAAATATGCGAATATTGTGATACATCTTTTCCTTTCAGTGTCCGGCAGGCATCGATCCGGAGGGCTACCGGTTCCAGTGTATCCTGAAAGATGTGGATGCAGGGCCCAACAATCCTTTCCGATGGAATATCCCGCAAGGTAAAAGCGGCCTTCCTCCGTGGCCATTCTGGTAACGATTGATCGGTCAGGACCTCAATCAATGGATCCACCGCAGGTTTTCCAAATTCGATCAGCTTTTCGGAGGCGTCATTCCAGTTGCGACGTTCCCTGACCAATACATTTACTAGTGAATCAATAACCTCAACCGAATCCGCCTGTTGCGCTATATTTAGGACAGGGACCAGGGCCAGCAGGATAACCCAGCCGGCAATGATTTTTTTACGGCTTATCATAAATGGATGGATGGTGTTGGCATAATCGTTGATACAAGTTTTCTTTAAAAGTCTCATGTAATTCCCGGATTGATCTTAAGCCAAAGATAAACGCGAGTCTTATGGGATCGGCCCGGTAATCCGTATGACCTTCATAAAATCCATAGTACTGGATATAATAGGCAGCCATTTCACCCGTATGCAGATGGGTCAGTTTGTAGATAAGATCCTCTTTCTCATCGTGGGAAAGAAATGAATAATATTGATCGATGAATGATTTTTCAACAGAGGAAAGACCAACTTCCAACTCCAGGTGGCATTCTCCCTGGATGCTGTCATTGAATATCGAATATTGCCAGCCCCGGCAATTGGGTGCCGCGTACCTGATTCTTTTATTAAAATAAAACAAGGAATCAGGTCCGTCGGCGGAAATAATACCCCGTCTATTATAATCAATCATATACAGTACTAAATTCCACAAGTTAAAGAAAGGTCTGGAAAGATCGGAATGGATTAATCCCATTTCGAAAACCAGTTGATTATCTCCGTTCAATACCGAGAGAATATCCTCATCCCCAGCCATAAAACCAGCTCCTGACCTACGCCCCGGTCTGCCCTGATAGGTGATCTCAGCGATGGGAATTCCGGTGATTGACTGGATCTGGCTAAGTTCGATATACGTATGTAAGCCTGTATTTGCCAGGGTGGGAAAATCAATGCTGTCCACATCCAGTTGATTTCCTTTTCCACGCAGGCTGCTGTTATAGCTAAAGGGAGCCCCATTTTCCTGAGTCACGTCCACCAGGGCATATTTCTGGTCACCGGTTTTGATCAGGACCACCTCCCGTTTTTCATCCGATAAAAATGGAGAGGGGATATCAGGTCTTCTTTCATAGACAAAGGGATGAGTTTTATATATTTTTCCATTCAGTGATACCTCCTGCCGATAGACATCCTGCGCCATCAGTAGGGTATTAGTAAAGGCAATAGAAAAGAAAAAAAGGATGCCGTGAAAGGTTAACCACAAATACCGCCCATGAATTGGTCGTATCGTCATTCGTATTAAAATAGTAAAAAAAATCCGGAAAAGGAACTCCTGTCTGGATAACAAAAATATACCGGTTGCCGGTTCTTAATTCACCGGATTTATCCCATCAATCAGTAGCACGACAACCAGTTTTTTCGTTTATTTGAGATTAGATCCAATTTTAAATTTCCTCGACATGAAATTTTTTTCCATTTGCTACCTTTTTTTCCAGGTAATATTTCATTTTTCGGGTTTTTCGCAGGTCCATTTTCAGGAAAAAGCCTATCAACCGACCTGGGAATCCATCATCCGGCATCCGACTCCCGACTGGTTTAAGGATGCCAAATTCGGGATCTATTTTCATTGGGGAGTGTATGCGGTTCCCGCCTTCGGCAATGAATGGTACCCCCGGAATATGTATATCAAAGGATCAAGGGAATTTGAACATCACAGGCAGGTTTGGGGTCCCCAGGAACAATTTGGATACAAAGATTTTATCCCTTTGTTCCGGGCCGAAAAATTCGATGCGGATGAATGGGTTGATCTGTTTCTGAAATCGGGTGCCCGCTTTATCGGGCCCGTAGCTGAACATCATGATGGGTTTGCCATGTGGGACAGTCAACTTACCGACTGGGATGTAATGGATATGGGACCTAAACGGGATATTACCGGCGAACTGGCCGAGGCGGCCAGGAAAAAGGGATTGAAATTTATGATAAGCCTGCATCATGCACGAAAATGGCGGCATTACGATCCGGCATTTGAGTTCGATGCAGCAGATCCCAGGTTTGCAGGTCTTTATGGACGCCCGCATCATGAGAATGATCCTGAGCCTTCAGATTATTTAGAACAATGGCTCGGTAAGGCCATGGAAGTGATGGATAAATATCAACCAGATTACGTTTGGTTCGATTACGGCTGGCGGGAACCTACTTTTGAACCCTATAAGCGGGAACTATTGGCCTTTTATTACAATAAAGGAGAGGAATGGGGTAAAAATGTGGTTGTTTCCTATAAACATGATCATTTACCCCTTGGCGCGGGCGTGCTTGACCTGGAACGCGGCCGCCTTGATACGCTGTACAGGGATACCTGGATCACCGATACTTCCATCGACCGGAAATCCTGGTGTTATATAGAAGATCCGGACTACAAAGATGTAAACACCTTGATTGACAACCTGATCGACCGGGTTAGTAAAAATGGTAATACGTTGTTGAACATAGCCCCCCGCGCAGATGGAACCATTCCAGAAGAACAGAAACAATTGCTCCTGGGTATGGGTGATTGGCTGAATGTTAATGGAGAAGCCATTTATGGTTCCCGGTACTGGTATATTTATGGAGAAGGCCCCACCCGGTTCAAGGGAGGAAGTTTCATCGACAATCAGAAACTGGTCTATACCGCAGAGGATATCCGCTTTACAACCCGTGATCAAGCATTATATGCCATATTGCTGGATTGGCCGGGAGAGCAGACCATGGTTCGATCATTAAAATCCCTGAAAAGAGAAAGTATCAATTCGGTCACATTACTGGGTCATGAGGGAAACCTATCCTGGGATTTAACGGAAGAGGGATTGACCGTTAATTTGCCTGAAAAAAGGCCCTGCGATCATGCCTTCACCTTAAAGATCTCCTATAAAGAAAGACTACCCTGGGAATATTATTAATTCCGTTTTTTCAAAAATAGTTGAATGGGAGGTCAGTGAAAGGTGGATCCTTTAATTTCATACATAATCATCAATGGGATCCTTCTCCGGTTAGATCAATTTCGACCCTTTGTGATCTGCTCGTATTGATAAAACGTTAAATAATTATTGCCTGATTCATAAGGAAGTTCAACGGTTTGTATTTAACCTCCCGGGTAATAGCTGCCTTTAACACGATATTCGTTATATTTAGATTAAATTTAAAACCTGAATCTTTTTATCTGTTTTTAAAATTTACCGACATTGAAGGCCTGCGTATTAACTGAATATAAAAAATTCGACTGGATGGACGTAAATAAGCCGACCATTCGGAACGATGAAGTGCTGGTTGAAACCACATATGCCAGTATTTGCGGAAGCGATCAGCACATTTTTCTGGGAGAATTTCATCCCCGGACACAACTGCCTCTGATTCCCGGACATGAATTTGCAGGCAGGGTGGCTGAAGTAGGATCAGAAGTTAAGAATTTTAAACAGGGAGACCGGGTTGCGGTTGATCCGATCATCTGGTGTGGAGAATGCCCTGCCTGTCAGATAAAGCATTATCCCGCCTGCACATCCCTCAAACTCCTGGGAGTAGATTTGAATGGAGGATTTGGAGAATATGTTGCAGCCAAACCCCATATGTTATACAAGCTGAGTTCCGGTATACCGGACCGGCACGGTGCCCTGGTGGAAGTGCTGGGGATAGGTTTCCATTCCTGCAACCGGGCAGGTGTAAAATCAGGCGATTCCGTGGCCATTTGGGGTACCGGCAAAGTCGGCCACTGTATCCTTCAGGCGGTTAAAACGAAAACGGATGGTCCGGTTTTTCTTATTGATCTAATAGATGAACGTCTTCAAAAAGCCAGAGAAGGATATCCGGATGTGATCACCGTCAATCCAATGCGGGAGGATCCTGTTGAGATTATCCGGGAGAACACCCGGGGCCGTGGGGTGGACATCGCATTTGAAGCTGCAGGGCATGATGCTTCCGGGGGAAAAACGATAAATCCAGTAAGAGGATGTATCCAGGTGATACGTGGAGCAGGCAGAGTATGCGTCTTGGGATTGGGTGATGATCCGGCACCTATTCTCTTCAAGGAACTAATCTGGAAGGAGGCAAGCCTTATCGCTTCCAGGGTCTCTCATGGCGAGTTTGCCGAGGTGATCGAACAACTGGATCGGGGTAATCTGAAGCCGGACCTGCTCATCAGCGACATCTTTCCTGGAAACCGTATCCAGGAAGCATTTCACTTATTAAATGATTTCCCCGAAAGAAATCTGAAAATATTATTGTCTTTTCAGGAGTCCTGAATGGCTTTTTCCCATGGATTTAAAAATTGCAGATACCAACGATATACCCCTACTGATTGGAATGATAAAATCGTTTTATGAGGAAGATCATCACGACTACCAGGAAAAGAAAATACAAAAGGCCCTTCAGGAGTTTATCGGGAAAAAGGAGCATGGAATAATTTATTTAATCGAATACGAAAATAAGGTAGTGGGATATTTTATATTGACCTTCGGCTGGAGCCTTGAATATTTCGGACGTGATCTTTTCATAGATGAAATATTCATTAAAGAACCCTTCCGAGGACGCGGATTTGGCAAAAAATCTATTGATTTTATTGAACAGTATGTGAAAGACAATAATATAAAGGCCATCCACCTGGAGGTAAATAAATATAATATGGCAAGAAAACTTTATGAATCAAAAGGTTATCAATCCCGTAACAGCGACCTTATGAGCAAAAGATTTTAGTCCGGATTAAGTGAATAAAAGGATATACAGGTATCACTCAACATTTTAGATTGTTCATTTTCTGAACATTGTTTAATATATTTAAGAACCGGATTGATCACCGATTGATAATCACCCGCCAGCAGGCATACCGGCCAGTCGCTGCCAATCATAATCCGGGCCGGGCCAAAGGCCTCAAGAATGACATCCATGTAGGGGGTTAAGTCTATTGGTTTCCATCGATTCCAGTCAGCTTCCGTTACCATCCCGGATAGTTTACAATATACATTATCGTACATAGCAAGTTGCTTTATATCGGTGGCCCAGGGTTCAAGTGTTTGTTCCTTAATGGGTGGTTTGGCAAGATGGTCTACGACAAATTTAAGTTCCGGAAATTTTTGAACAAGCTGGCAAGCAGATTTCAAATGCCGGGGATAGATCAGCAGATCGTAAGTAAGCCCATAATCCTGAAGATAATCTATTCCCCGCAAAAATTCTTTTTTCAGCATAAAATCGATTTCCTTTTCATCCTGAATCACATGCCTCACCCCCGCAAATTTGGATTCTCCGGTAAATTCGATCAGATGTTCTTCAATTTTTTCGGACTGAAGATCGATCCATCCTACAATAGCCTTGATGAATGAATATTGCTTGGAAAGGGACAATAACCACCGTGTTTCCTCCACTTTCTGCCGTGCCTGGATCGCAACGGAGCCAATAAATCCGGCTTTAATTAATTCTTCCTGGAATTGTGGCGGTTGATAATCCTGTTTTAATTTTTTCATTTGATCGTCAATCCAGGGATAATCATGTGCTTCATAGATCCAGAAGTGCTGATGTGCATCTATTTTATTCTCTATCATGAGTTTTTCCAGGTTTTACGATGTACAGGTTTCAGTATATATAAAACTTCTTGAAGTAGATCATGATCAATAGGTTCCTCCACCCATTTGATATTTTGAACTATGGTTCCGGGATTGGCTGTGCTTACCAGGGTAGTCGGTATATTTACCAGCTGTGTTGAAAATTGAAGTGCCAGTTCTTCTATTTGTCGACCCCGGTCGCGACAGAAGGATGCAGCTTCTTTACAGATTTTAACAATCCTGGATCCGGCCGGGTGCCAGTCAGGTACACTCCGTTCGGTAAGCAAACCCATCCCTAATGGGGATGCGTTGATGATACCGGTTTTTTTTATGTTGAAATATTCAATATAATCTGTTAACGAATCATCCTGAAGGGTATAATGGCAGAATGTCAGGATCACTTCCACGATTCCCCTGGATACCTGGTCAATGATTTTCCTGAAATTTTCCAGTGGAAGTCCGGTGATTCCAACCCAACGTATTTTACCGGATTCTTTCAACCGGTGCAGAGCGGGAAGGGTTTCGTTAATGATCTGATTCGGATCGGCAAATTCGATGTCGTGACAATGGATAAAATCGATGCAGTCCAGATGCATTCTCTTCAAGCTCTGATCGACACTTTCCCTGGCCTTTTTTGCTGAGTAGTCCCAATGTTTTTTACCCCGGTGCCAGTATCTACCTACTTTCGTCGAAATATAATATTGATCCCTGGGGATATGCATTAAGGCTGATCCAAGTACCTTCTCGGCGTTTAGATCTCCATAATAGGGGCTGCAATCAATCAGGTTGATCCCATTATCCACAGCCGCCTGAACGGTTTTGATCCCGTCCTTGTTACTGATCGGATGAAAGACGCCTCCCAGGGAGGACGCGCCAAAACTTAAGTTGGAAACTTTAATTCCAGTACTTCCCAATTCCCTGTATTCCATTAAAAAATCAAACCCGGTTTTGAATCAAATCTGAACCATGAATATAATTAATTGAACTCCGATAAATAAATTTTTTTCCATAAATCTTATACATAATATTATATTTGAACAATCGGGTATTCAAATGGATTTGAGGTTCCTGTTTTGCTTTAAAATCTCATCAGAATCTCACTTTATATTTGCAATGATGAAAATTCTTGTAGTTGAAGATAATCCGGAACTTGCCAACAACATCGTGACCTATCTGAAAGAAGAGGGCAATGTTTGTGAATGGGTTTCAACTTACATGGAGGCTATTGATAAAATTGTTTCATTTGGATATGAAATGCTGATCCTGGATATCATGCTTCCGGATGGAAGTGGTCTCGACGTCATCAGGGAGTTGAAAAAACAGAATACGGAAGCGAGTGTATTAATAATTTCTGCCAAAAATTCCCTGGATGATAAAATTCTGGGATTAAACCTGGGTGCAGATGATTATTTAACCAAACCATTCCATCTTTCGGAATTACATGCAAGGATCAAAGCAATATACCGCCGAAAAAATCTGCATGGAAAACAGGAGATTTTATTTAATGAATTGAAGATAAATATTGAAAATCGTACCTTTTTGGTTTACGATAATCCAGTCGAACTGACACAGAAAGAATTTGATCTCCTGCTTTTTTTCCTGACCAATAAAAACCGGGTGATTACCAAACAATCCATAGCAGAACATTTGTGGGGAGATTATGTGGATGCCTATGATTCTTTTGATTTTGTATATCAGCATATTAAAAACCTGAGGAAAAAAATATTGAATGCCCGAGGCGAAGATTATATTCGAACTGTTTATGGACTTGGCTATAAATTTATGGTTCCCCATTCATGAGACTATTATTACGAACATCCTTTTATTATGTTTTAATCACTTTTGTGGTCTTCAGTTTAGGGAGTATCATTCTCTATAATATCTTTCTGAACGAAATACAGTATGAAACGGATCTCTACCTGGTTGAACGATTTCATTCAATCATCAATACCTTAGGTTCAAATAATACACCGAATACCTTAGATCAGTATAAACTACAGATCGATACCCTGGATTATGTTCCGGAAAAAGTTGGGCAGGAATCCTTTGTCTTCAATGATACGATCGTGATGCATCAATACCTGAGAAGAATGGAAAACAACCGGAAAATGACCGGAATCCAAAAGGTGAATGAATCCTATCTCCGGTTAACCCTGTTTGACGTAATTGTGGAAAGTGACGATATTATGGACGGGGTTTTTAATGCGTTGTGGCGCCTGTTTTTATTTCTCGGTATTGTGATGGTTATCACCAGTTTTTTAATTTCCAGAAATATATTCAAACCTTTTAATAAAACCCTTCAGCAGCTCAAGCAATTTAACATCAAGGAACTTCGCCCCATTAAACTCGAGCGATCTCACACCCATGAATTCAACCTGATGAACCAGTTCATTGAACAGATGACCGAAAAAGTAAATCGAGATTACCGGAATCTCAAGGAATTTTCTGAAAATGCTTCTCATGAAATTCAGACACCCCTTACCATTGCCAAGGGTAAACTGGAGCTGTTATTGCAATCCAACGATCTGGATGAGAAAAAAATGAGCATGATCGAATCTGCTTACAAATCCATTGATCATATTTCAAAGCTGGGAAGTTCATTGACCCTTATATCAAAAATTGAAAACCTGGAATTCTCGGACCTGAAACAGATCGTCTTTTCGGATTTATTGAAAAAAGCCCTGGTAGATTTTGAGGAATTATATCAAATGAAGCAGATAAAGGCAGAAATTAATATTATGGACGATGTGAAGCTTCAGAATAATCCCGATCTGTTAAAAATTCTAATTAATAATCTGCTGACGAATGCCTTAAGGCATAATCAGGAAGGGGGCAGGTTAAAAATCGAACTCGATCCTTCGCAATTGAAGATAGCTAACACCGGGAAACCATTGCAAATATCACCCGAACAGTTATTCGAACGCTTTAAAAAAGACAAACAATCCGGAGGTTCCCTGGGGCTTGGATTGGCCATTGTGAAAAAAATATGCGATATCAGCGGCTATACAATTCAATATTCCTACAATGAAGGATGGCACCGGATCCTGGTCGATTTTTCCTGATTCCGGATAAATTTCAGATTTACTACAGATTCTTTTCAAACTATATTCAAAATCGCTGGTTTGATTTACATTGACAAAATGTGACTGAACCAAACAACCATGATTTTTCTTGAAAAGAAGAAGTATTTCGTTCTGTTCCTTATCCCGTTAATTTTTTCAATTCCTGGATTGGCGGGAGGTGATATCCTTGACAAAAGGAACCCGTTCACCTTATCAGGAAGTGTTTTGGATCAGTAAAACCAGGACTCTCTTGCCTTTGCTACCTTGGCGATACTTAATAAATCGGACAGCTCCATCATTGATGGGGCAGTTACAGATGAAATGGGTCGTTTTTCATTTGAATTGAATCGGACAGAAATACTGGTCCGGATTGATTATGTTTCCTATGAATCGAAATATATCTCAAATCTTCCGCTTTCTGGTCCGGATAACAGGATTCAACTCGATCCCGTTTAGTTGTCATCTGCCAACACGATGTTGCGGGAAATTCAAATAGAAGCAAAAAAACAGCAGGTGGAGATCGACCTGGATAAAAAAATATTTAACGTCGGCCAGGATCTTTCCGGCCTGGGAGGAAATACCAACCGCATCAGATATCTTGAGTACATAAATGAAGAGGAACTGATGGGAGGTAAAATTAGAAATTTTACGGAGGAGGAGAAAGAACCCAATATCGACTGGAATCTGATCTTTAAAAAATCGTTTGATAAGGAAGGACAGGAATTAATTATGAATGTTGATTATACCTATGGATTTGAGGAGGAAATAGCGGGTATCGATGAAAGTCTACTGGGTAACGATATCCCGGCCAATGTTGAATTGGTCATTCAGAACACCCAGATACGGGAATCCCAGGATAACATCGTTTTTAAAGGGGATTATATTCATTCCCTATTTTCCGATGGAAAACTGGAAGTCGGTTACAAGAGCAGCATCCGGACAATCCGTTCTGATTATCTTGTCGAAGAATTACAGGATGGTATATGGGAGACACTACCGGATTTTACCAATAAATTCAATTACGATGAAGGCATCCATGCAGCCTATGCGACACTGGGGAATAAATCAGGAAGATTTTCTTAACAGGCCGGTCTGCGCCTTGAAGATACGAGGATCGGGACAGAGTTGGTTGAAACCGGGGAAAAGAAAAATAAAGAATATCTGAATCTTTTTCCTTCCGGCCATTTTTCTTTTGAACTTCCCGGTAGGAACACCTTACAAGTGAGCTACAGCAGACGCATTAACCGCCCTTATTATCGACTGTTAAGTCCATTTTACAATTTTATAAATCCATATTATATACGGACCGGTAATCCCGATCTGGATCCTGAATTTACTCATTCCATGGAGATGGGATATATGAAAAACCGGGAAATTGCTTCCCTGAGTTCGAGTGTTTATTACCGGTACAGTGATGGGGTGATCCAACGCATTCAAACTGCGAATGACGAAGGGGTGACGATTGCCCGCCCTGAAAATCTTTCAGTGGAGCGTTCTTACGGACTGGAATTGATATATTCCCTTGATCCCTTCCGGTGATGGAGTTTGAATGGAAGTGCCAACCTTTTCAGAAGTAAAATTGATGGAAGCAATCTGGGAGAAGAATTTGTTGCGGATCCGTACAGCTGGACCGGATGGATCAACTCACGAATGGATGTTTCCGAATGGTTTGATTTTCAAATGATGTTTAATTACAGGGCTCCGCAAAATACTACCCAGGGAAGAAGAGATGCCTATGGGTATGTGGATCTGGCTGTGACGCGGGATCTGTTCGGCGGGAAAGGAACGGTCTCACTTAAAATTACGGATCTGTTCAATTCGAGGAGATTTAACGGCATCACGGAGGGAGAAGATTTTTAAATGAGCAGGAATACCGCCGCCGGACCCGGATGTTCCAGGTTGGATTCACCTACCGGCTGAATCAGGATAAGAAACGAAGTGCTGGAAAAGGAGGATCCGGTTTTGATGGCGGAGGTGATACGGAGTTTTAATCTAAAAATCCGCCAAATACTTTTGATCATATTTTTTTCAGGTTTTCCCTATGTAGTTATTTAATAAGACCTAATCCATACTCCGCAGAAGAATTATTAGGTTTGATCAACATCGATTTCTTAAACAGGACCTCCGCCTCTCTTAAATTTCCCATCTGAAATTGAATCCAGGCTAAAAGTATTACCGAATCGTAATCAAACGGGTATTGGTTTACGGTTTTTTCACAGAAAATCAATGCCTTTTCATATTGTTTCCGTTCATAATATATGGCTCCCATTCTGTAATTCACCAGGGAATTCTGTGGATCTATTTCAAGAATATGTTCATAAGTCTTTACCACTTCATCCCAGTTTCCCATGGCGGAAACCGGCAATACATACCCAAGCTTTGCTTCAATGGCATAGGGCATCAATCCCAGGGCTACCTGGTATTTGTTTTTTGATTCAAAATAATTACCCATATTATAGTAGAGCCATCCAAGCCTGAGATTTAGTTCGTAGGAAGATTCATCATATACCTGATTCAGTTCTTCAATGGCCTTTGCAAAATTCCCAACCGCTTCCAGAGAATAACTCTCAGAAAATGCATCGATCATTTCCTCCGATTGAGCATTCAGTACAAGAGGAATCACAAGTGAAATATAAAATACCTTTTTCATATTCTTCTGTATTTAAAATTTGAAATTAAAACCAACTGCAAAAACATGATGTAAATAAGGATCGCCGGAACTGAATTGTTCTTTATTTTCCGCTATATAATGAAACATCAACGATGTTTTTGGTGTCAGGTAATGTATTACTGAAGCCCCTGTCCTTGAAAGTAAATAATCCGGATTATTATAAATGATGGCCCCATCGAAAATGGAAATATATTGAGATTTTCCGGATGAAATATATCCTTCAAGCCAGGTACCCGGGAAAATACGAACACCCAGTGAACCAGAAAAAACCTCTTGATCAATATCGCCCTTGCAGAAAATGGATGTCAAGGTCAGATAAAGTCGGTTATTACCTAATGGATAATACTGAAGCTTTGGCTCAAACTGTTTTATAACGTTGTCATTGATATTCGCATAACTGAAATGAAATCCAATCCTGACTCTTTTCAGATGTTTATTTATCCCAATACCGTAATAAAGATCGCTATAGCTGACGGAATAGGCATCCACCCCGATAAAATGGAAGGTTGGAACGATTTCAAAACCCTTTCCCAGAAGGACATGTGCATTCGCATAATAATCGAATTGATAAAAATGATACCGGAACCGGGTATAAGAATTTTCCTGGAAATATGTATCGGTAAATAGGTGGTTTAAGATTCCCGCATAATGATATAAATAAATTCGCCCACCTATGTTATGCCGCAAACCTGCTTTGCCATACAGTACATCTCCCGTTTCCGTTCCCAGCGAAGTGGTATGATTTGACAGTTTGTAGGCTCCTTCAATGGTCATACCATCAAAAAATTTAGGTATCCAGGTTAATGAAAGCCCGTCCAGAATATCTTTATGCCGGTAATAAAGCAGACTGGCATCCTGATATCTGGAAGTATAAACATAAGCATAGTACAGATATTCCAACATGACCGGTTCGGAGGAATGGTAACTCAGGGCCTTTCGGAGATGGCCTATAGCAGCTGAATATATTCCTTTTTCGAAATAGGCGATACCAAGCCTAGCCCTCAGATAGTAAAAATCATATTCCTGAGTAAGAGCTTCCTTTCCTGCTTCAATCAATAGATCCCATTCTTTCTTCAGATAATGATCATAAGTCACCTGGTTGAAATAGGTGAAGTCTTTTATTTCCTGAGAAAATAAACCCTGCGAAATAAAAAGAAATCCCGCCAGGATCATTGTATATAATCGACTTTCCATTTCTTATTTGAAGAATTAATACTAAAACGGTTAAGTGAATTCCCGCTGATTTCCATTTCAAAATAAAGCTCCGTATTTTTCTTCCCTAATGTTTTCATTCCGACCTCGGCCTGATACAGGAAAGTTTTTGTCGAATTTTCTTTTTTAAGTTTAATCTCAGATCGATGTGTAACCTTCATCATTGAATAAAAAGGGGCAATAAAATCGTTCAGATATCGAATGAATGACCTGGAAAAGAGATGCAGTGGAATCTCATCCCTGATGCTGAGATCTTCAGCTGTATGGAAAACAATCCTGAAGGCGCCAAGGAAAAAATAATATAAAAAACAATCGCGGTTTCCTTTGAAATGGGTAAAATAAAATGCGGTATCATCTTCGACGAAATAGGCAGCTGCCTTTTTTGTTTTACATTCGATGAAGGAATTATTAAAAGGATCGGATTTTATCTCCCAGCTTTCCGTTCTCACTTGACCATTTTCCTTTTTAATTTCAAAATCCAAAATACGGCCCGGTAGAAAATGCAGTGCTTCAGCAAGATCATCATCGATCCGGATCGGTTCTACCTTGGATCCTTCCTCCGGATAATCAAAATAATGATACTTTTTCTTTCCGTTCGTTTCGGAAATAAAATGACCAACAGGGTAATTCATCGTTTTAGATCCGACAAAAGGAGTCGATTGGATCTGAAAATGGAGATGAGGTTCCGGAGAACGGCCTGAATTTCCGCATCTCGCAAGTAAATCTCCTTTTTTCACACGATCGCCCTCTTTTACCCTGAAGGAATCGATTTTCAAATGGCTGATTTGAGAATAGAGATGGGAATCATGTTTTATTACTATTGAATTACCCCAGTTATTCCTGAGGTTTGCCTCACCAATTTTATTATCTTCAACAAAATTCTCAATTTCCACCACCTCCCCATCTCCGGGAGCTACTACCGGTTTTTCATAACAGTAATAATTTTCCGGAAACAGGCCGTCCTTTTCATAGGTTTTATTTTCATCATCCATAATTACCAGGTCAATGGCCTCTTTCCATTCTCCTCTGTGTGTAATGGAACCATTATATCCCTGGCTTACCGTCCATTTTCCAAATACGGGAAGGCAAATGGTAACCGGTTTAACGTATCGAAACCTTCTGGATCCCGTAACATGGTGGTAGAGGTTGGCTTCCGGATGAAAATGCTGCACAGGTACTTCCGTCAGTTTGCCGGGATAAAACCGTAATTTCAGCACATATAAAAATGAAATGACGACAATGTTAAAAGGCAGACTGTAAATGCTCAGTTGAAGGTTATAAAATAAACTTCCCAGCGAAGCGGTCAGGATCAATAATACCGGAATAAGAAGAAATGTCCAAAGATAGGATTCTTTTGAAGGTACGATATAAAAAGCCCCAAGCGCAATACCTGAAAGAATAAAATTAAAGCCTATGTAACTGTAGCTGAGTGTATTCAGATCGGCACCCATGATCAGGAAAAAATAGTAGGCCAGGACAAAGGATAGCAGGGACAGGGAAAAGGCAATCCGAGAATAAAGGATCATTCCAAGGGCGATGATTATTCCCGATAACATATTAAACTGAAAGAGGATGGCTCCCAGGGATTTAAAGTAGACTTTAATGACATCGGGGAATGGGATCTGATTGAGATACTGGTACGAATAGACCAGGGCAGTTTTACCCGTCGCAAATAATTCATTCAACTTATAAACACCCCGGGCACTGATGGTCAGAGACTCAAAACTCCGGGAAGCCAAAATAAAGGTCCATATGGCCAGTAGAAAAGGTATGCTTAAATAGGGAAGCTGGTATTTTTTTAATATGCCGGCTACTACGATGGTAAAGATAAAGCATGCAAGCGAGGCTACCAGGATGAGTAAAAAAAAGGGAAAGGAAGGGTTGTATAAAATACCCAGGCCCAGTCCTACCAGCAGACTGTTAAATCCATAATCACCATTTAAAATGGCTTGCCGGTCAAAACCTAGGACAAGGGCAAAAAAATTGGTTGACAAAACGGCCGTCAGGCCCGAAAATCCGGTGACTGGATCGAAAAAGGTAACTCCAACCAACAGGCTTGCGAAATACAGATTTCTGGAAAAAAAAATCTGCGAGTAACTTAATACGATCGATTTCAGTATCGAAATTCCGTAAAACGTTAGATTACTCATGGTAATCGTTTAAAGGTCAAACTTTTTTAAATGGCCGGGTACGGATTCCATACTGTTTATGTAATCGGTCGTTTCCTTCCGTCGGACGAGATGAAGGTTTCTTTCCCTGTCAACCAGCACTATATTTGGTCGAAGGGTGATGAACTGCATCCACTGGGTCATATTATAGGCTCCCACGTTCTGAACTACCACAAAATCACCTTTTTTCATGGGAGGCAGGCTGATACTTTCCCTGATCACATCTATATTCATACATAGAGGCCCAAATATCTCCATATCTTCGAGATAATCGGTTGTGGATTGTGCCGGATTGATCTTGTGGTTATACCAGAAAGACGTAAACAACAAATTCACACCAAAATCCATAATAGTGGCTCTTTTACCTGTAGTAAGCCGTTTATTGGAAATCACACGGCCTATTAAAAATCCCGCTTCATCCACCAGCGCCCGGCCAGTTTCCAGGAAAAGGGTGGGGAGCTGATTGGGGGAGATGGGACTGTTCAACAGACCCGTAGTGATCGCTTCCGCAAATTCATCGATAGATGGAACCAGATCTACGCCGGGAAGATAAGCCCCCTTCAGGTTATTCGGTGAAGGAAGTCCACCCCCCATGTCAATGTAATCCAGTTTCAGTCCGAATTTCTGTTGAATGCGATACGCAAGTTCCGCCATTTTAGTGGCAGCAACCTGGTAGGCATTGGGTGCCAGCATAAAAGTTCCGATATGGCAGTGAAGTCCTTTCAAATCCAGTTTCCCGGATGCCATGATCTTATTGATCGCATCCCAGGCTTGGCCATTTTCATAATTTAGCCCGAACCGGTCCCACATAGGATAAATCCCGGTATCCATATTGACACGGATGGCTACCTGGGGCCGGATATTCAGTTCATTTGCCAGATCAACGATATGATATAACTCATCAAGATGGTCTATGTGGATCAGCGAAAAATTGGTGATCGCAATATGCAATTCCTCAAGGGACTTATCCGGCCCATTAAAGATGATTTTTTCACCGGGAACTCCATTCTTCAGTGCTTTTTCATATTCAAATCCGGAAACAACTTCTGCCCATGATCCTTCCTGATGAAAAATATTGCAAACCGCATTCAGATAGTTGGTTTTATAAGACCACGCAAACTGAACTCTCGGATACCGGCTCGAAAAGGCCCTTACCGCCTGTTGATATTTTTTCCGGATCTTTGTTTCAGATAAAACAAACACCGGGGATCCATATTCTTTTACGATTTTTGATACAGGAATCCCATCTATGTCCATGATAGGGGAATAATCGAGCGTGGTTCCAAATTTATTCATTAAGCCCGTGTTCAATTTCTGAATCACCGGTCTTTCGTATCTTAATTTCTCTGACATGATAAAAAATATTATAATTCGCCTAAAGTAGAAATCTGTTGGAATTCACTTATATCGGTAATGTGATCCCAGGAGTACCTGATAAACATTTTCCCCGTTTCATATCCTTTATAAGCTACGACCTCGTTCCCCATCGCCATTCTGACCATCATCAGGGGCATATTCTGGCCGGCTGCAGCCGCAGCATATATCCAGGCCGGGAAACGGGGATTGATTTCCAGCAGGTAAAGTTCGCCCTCATCGTTTCGTTTCAGTTCAATTTCAAATCCCCCCTTCCATTGAATCGATTCAATAAATTTCCTGGCAATTTCCAGGTATTCCTTATCCTCGATCACCACCCCGGCCCATCCCTTGCCTTTGTCCGTAATGTAAAGTTTTCTCAATGGGACAGCCCCCATGGTATTTCCGTGCCCATCCCCCAGTCCTGCGATTACGATCTCATTACCGGTGATAAATTCCTGCAGAATTATGGGGAGGCCCCATTTTGCATTCAACTTATGGTAATAATAGATGAGTTGCTCCTTATTATAGGTAATGTAGGCCTCATAATATTTTCCCTTGATTACGATGGGATAGGGAATCTCTTTTTCGTATTTATCCAATTCTTCCTGGGCATTGATTTTTTTACTTTTTGGGATTCTGAAATCATTCGATGAGGCAAAATCAAATAGATTTATTTTGCTGATTTTGTCAATCTGGTTCAGATCTGGTAAAAAAAGCCTGATTCCTATCTTCCGGAGGCGTGGTTGCAGTTTGATCAGATTCCATAACTCGGCATCAAAATTGGGGATAATCAGGTCCATATGTTCACGTTCCTGGATATAACTCAATCTTTTAAGGAGTTGCTCCGTACCTGCAGAAGGATAAGGAATCTGATAGCTTTTGTGCACCAGTTCGTGCATATAGATTCCAGGTTCAAGCGTTTCGTATACCAATCCGATGGTTCTGAAGCGGATGTCCTCTGATTCATGCAGGCAGCGGATTACACTCACTCCCGGACCGGGACTATCAATGGCATTCAAGCCCGTGATACCCACACATATTTCACGCATTTTCATGGACGATCATTTTCAATTGCTTCAGATGGTTTATAAAATCATCCAGATCTTCCCGGATTAATTTTTTATCCGCATCGAAATGTTCACATAAATATTCTACTATATCGGCTTCGGCGATACCCGATTTCAGATATTCAAGGATTTTTATCCCGGTCCCGTTTACTGAGAATGAATCGCCGGTCGAAGGATCAAAAACGAATCCCGACTCACTGAGGGCTATGTTCTTTTTTAATTTTACTGCCATAAGTTTAAAAGGATATTTTTTTTCTTCTCTGGATTATTTAACATTGGATTCCTGCGGTTTTTTGAAAAAATATCTTAAATACATAATTATTATTTAAAAAAACAGGCTGTCAATTAATATATTATTGGACACGGGAAGGCGTAAAAGGTTTAATTGAGAATTTAATTTTTCCTGAAATTTATTTCCTTTTTTTTAAACTTCCCCGGATATTCATTATTACGCAATAATCTGGTTGGCTGGAAAGAAGATCGGGAATGTGTACAATATTCAAAATAAAAAATAATTTCACCACAATCATGTTTGGGTTAATGCCATTTTAATTTACCGTGTAATTTGAAATACGGAAAATTAACTCCCGATATTGTATCAGCAGGAAAAAATCGGGAACAAAACTTCCGGTTATTATAATTATTTTATAAGGAAATTTTTTCAAGATTGTTGATAAAAATCATATTATATGTGGTAAATGAATAAGAATTTTAGATTTTCTGAATATGTAAAAAATAGTGGATTAACTTAGTGATAGAGATCATCTTATTTTTTAATGATCGTTTATTACCATTTTTATGATCGATTTTATAATAAAATTCAGTGTTCGAAATAAGCTGATCGTTTTTCTTTTTGTAATTTCACTGGTCGCTGTCGGCATTTATTCACTAACCCAGATCCCGATCGGGGCGGTACCGGATGTTACCAATAATCAGGTACAGGTTATAACCACCTCACGGAATCTATCCACGCAGGATATCGAACAGTTCATCACCTATCCGATTGAACTCGAGATGGCCAACCTGCCCGGTGTGATTGAAATACGATCGGTTTCCAAATTTGGACTATCGGTGGTAACGGTCGTATTTGAAGACAGATTGGGTACTTATCTGCCCAGGCAATTGATAGCGGAGAAACTGGATAAAGCTTCAGAATTAATACCGGGAGGTATGGGGAAACCGGAATTAGGTCCCATCTCAACGGGTTTGGGAGAGATTTATCAATATACCCTGGAAACAAAGCCCGGCTATGATTCCGTCTATTCGACCATGCAGTTAAGAACTATCCAGGATTGGATCGTAAAGAGGCAATTAAGTGGCATACCTGGGGTTGTGGAAGTAAATACCTGGGGTGGATTTTTAAAGCAGTACGAGGTGTCGGTTGATCCGGCGCGCCTCAAGGGAATGAACGTTACAGTCACGGAAGTATACCATGCATTGTCACGTAATAATGAAAATGCGGGTGGCGGGTATATTGAAAAAGGGATGCAAAGTTATTTTGTGAGAGGGGAGGGTAAGGTTCAGCGTATTGAAGATATTGAGAATATCATAGTTAAAAATATAGAAGGCTTACCTGTCAAAGTAAAGGATATAGGAGAAGTACACTTTGGCCATGCCACTCGATTTGGAGCTATCACGGGAAATGGAGAAGGTGAGAAAGTGCTTGGCCAGGTAATGATGCTCAAGAATGCCAATTCAAACAACGTGATCAATGCAGTAAAAGAACGGGTGATCCAGATCCAACCTTCCCTGCCGGAAGGAGTATACATCAACCCTTTTCTTGACCGGAGTGAATTGATCGGCCGGACTACCCATACGGTGATAGAGAACCTCACCCTTGGGGCCTTGATCGTAATTTTTGTCGTCGTGCTTCTAATGGGGAATATACGATCAGGCCTGATCGTTGCGTCGGTCATTCCAATCGCTCTTCTTTTCAGCATCACAATGATGAATATATTCGGTATTTCTGCTAACCTGATGAGCCTAGGCGCGATCGATTTCGGTATTATCATCGATGGGGCGGTAATCATTGTAGAATATACCGTTCATCAGTTTACACAGAACAAAAAAGCGTTGTTTGGCCTCGAAGGCCGTTTGCTTGAAATTAAAAAGGATGACCTTACGATCGACAGTTCCGGCCGGATGATGAACTCCGCCTTTTTCGGGCAGGCCATCATTCTGATGGTATTTGTTCCTATTTTATCGTTACAGGGCGTGGAAGGTAAGATGTTCAAGCCGATGGCCCTTGCCTTCGGATTTGCCTTGATCGGATCCATCCTTCTTTGTCTTACTTATATTCCTGCGATATCTGCTTTTTTCCTGAAGCCTGAAAAAGATAATGTCATAAAGAGAGTATCGGATAAAATTCTGGAAATCCTTTACCGTAGTTATGATCCGGTGATCCGTTACGCCCTGGTAAACCGGGTCAAGGTCCTTATTCTGGCTATCCTCTTCGTTCTCGTAAGTGTCTATATTTTTAGCCGGATGGGAGGAGAGTTTATCCCTACTCTTGACGAAGGCGATTACGTGGTACAACCCATTCTCAAGCCGGGGACCTCCCTGAGTGAAACTATTAAGTTCAACACCCGGATCGAAAATATCCTGATGGAAAATTTTCCGGAAGTAGAACAGGTGGTTACCCGGATTGGAGCTGCGGAAGTTCCCACCGATCCCATGTCCATGGAAATGTCGGACATCATCATCCGGTTAAAGTCCCCGGAGCAATGGGTATCTGCCCGTGATAAGGAAGAGCTGGCCAACCTGATGAAGGAAAAGATGTCGGTTTTTCCGGGTGTTACCTTCGAATTTACCCAACCTATTGAGATGCGGTTTAATGAATTGATCACCGGTGTGCGCGCCGATCTTGCCATAAAGATATTTGGAGAGGATCTCAATTTGCTGTTTGATTATGCCCAACGGATCCGTTCTCTCATTGATAACGTGGAAGGAGCGGCGGATATCACGGTAGAGCAAATTGTCGGGTTACCCCAGATGACCGTACAGTACGACCGGCAGCGACTTGCCCAGTACGGCTTGAATGTGGAGGAATTAAACAGAATAATAAAAATCGCTTTCGGCGGTCTTGAAGCTGGAACTATTTTCGAAGGGGAACGCCGTTTTGATCTGGTGGTCCGATTTAATGAGGAAAACCGTAAGTCGATCGATAACCTCGAAAATCTTTTCGTACGGATTCCGAACGGGGAATCAATCCCCATGAAAGAGCTGGCGAATATCCAATATACTTTCGGACCTGCCCAGATCTCCCGGGATGATACCCGAAGGAGGATCGTGATCGGTATCAATGTAAGAAACAGGGATGTGGAATCCCTTGTGGAGGAAATCAGCGGGATCATCAACTCACGGATCAATTTGCCGGCGGGTTATTATATTACCTATGGAGGGCAGTTTGAAAATCTTCAGAATGCTAAAAAACGATTGTCCTTTGCCATACCGGTTGCTCTACTGATCATCCTGATCCTGCTCCATTTTACTTTTTATTCATTTAAACAGGCCTTATTGATCTTTTCTGCAATTCCCATGGCGGCTATCGGCGGCATCCTGTCGCTTTGGATACGGGGGATGCCGTTCAGTATCTCAGCCGGGGTAGGTTTCATCGCCCTTTTCGGTATCGCCACCCTGAACGGTGTTGTCTTGATCAGCTTTTTTAATGAACTGAGAGCGCAGGGTATAGAAAACCTTAAAGAAAGGGTACTCCTAGGAACCAAACAAAGACTGAGGCCGGTGTTGATGACGGCCTCTGCTGCGGCATTCGGATTTTTCCCGATGGCTTTTTCAACTTCTGCCGGTGCGGAGGTTCAACGCCCCCTCGCTACCGTCGTAATTGGAGGATTGATTACCGCTACCTTCCTCACCATGGTAGTATTACCCGTACTGTATTGTATGTATACAAAAAAACAAGAAGATGTCAATTGTTGAGAAATATGGTTTTTATGTGATTTTATTACTATTTATCCTTATTTCGGAGATAAAAGCCCAGGTCAGGCAAATGGATTTTGAGGAGATGTGGAACCTAACGATGAATCAGAACCTTGACATCAGGAACGCCGGCCTGCGGATTGAAAGCACCGAGCGGATGAAAAAGTCGTCCTGGGATTTGGGAATGACACAGTTTAAATGGGAACGGGGCCAGATAAACAGCGACCTGATTGATAATATGTATGTGATTGAACAGGAGCTGGGTTCCCCTTTTGAGATGTCTGCGACGAAAAAATTCTATCAATCCGAAACGGATCTTTGGAGGATGGATAAAACAAGGGTGATCAGGGAGATTAAAAAAAATCTGCGACAAAACTATTATACCTGGATGTTTGAGAATCAACGAATCCAACTCATCGATAAAGGGTTGGAACTGTTCAAAAGAGCCAGTGAATTCGCTTCCCTTCAATATGAAACAGGAGAGACCAACCTGCTGTCCAAATCCCTGATTGATTCCAGGTGGCAGGAATTACAAATCAAATCAGACCGGATAAAGATCAATAAGAACACACTTCAAAACCTGATAAACGTGATTATTAATTCCGAGGATCCGGTAGAACCTGCCCTGCAGGAACTGGAAAAACTGGTTATCCTATTTCCTGAAGAACATCGTGAAATTCCCCTGGATTCATTACCGGATGTGGCGGTGGAACAACAACGCTTTCAGGTAGCCCAATCTTTTTACGGCGTGACGAAGTCGAAGATAAGCCCTTACTTTTCCGCTGGTTATTTTAACCAGCAGTTATTGCAGGAATCCGGATTCCAGGGATTTCTGATCGGGATCGATTTTCCATTGTGGTTTTTCCCTCAAAAGGCAAGAGTGCAGGCGGCCTCTCTCCATATGTCCATCGCTGAAAACAGGTATGTATATGAAAAGAATCGTATTGAAAAAGAATTTGAGAACCTGTTAATGCGGTATGATCAGCTTCTTCAGAATCTTAATTTTTTTGAGGAACAAAGGCTTGAAAATGCAAAACGGATTGAAG
>Ga0209536_100001580_pt1 | contig 37411 bp, 22 predicted proteins | sample DeeMarSeWOR28_12_FD_187461 | JGI IMG/M metagenome (GOLD analysis project Ga0209536, IMG submission 187461) | Marine sediment microbial communities from White Oak River estuary, North Carolina - WOR-2-8_12 (SPAdes) (version 2) | ecosystem: Environmental > Aquatic > Marine > Intertidal zone >... | reverse complement strand
TAGTAGTTTCTCCAAATGGTAGGCTAAGCTGATTGCTTTTATTTAAAGCATCTAGTTTTTCAGACACTTTCTTTTTAGCAATACCTAAATAGTCATGAACATTCTTTAATGCTTTTTCATTATCCTCAAACTGATCAATAAGATCTAAAGTTTCCATTAGATTGTCACGGCCTAAAGCTTTTCTCAGATTATTATCTACACCCTGCAACTGATTTATAAACATAGGGATTACTCTGGCAGCATCTAATGCTTGTGTAGTACTTTCATTTTTAGAATACACTAAATCATATACAGACTTGATATAATCTTTTAGATTAATCTTTTCACCATTTTCAACTTTTGTTGTAAGATTCTTATAAACTTTTTGTCTTAACTTACGTAAAGCTGATTCACTTAAAGAACAATTCATTGCCATAACTTAACATATATCATCTAAGAACTCATCATCTAACTCTTCTTCAGATTTAGATTTAGCTTCATTAACATCTTCATTTATTGATTCAGTAGAGGCTACATTTTCTAAATTAGTTGTAGACTCATTTGCTTGAGCGTTATCTTCTTCAGTAATCTCTACCTCTTCTTCACGGCTCTCTAATTCTGTTAGAGCTGGATTAGATCTGTACTTAATTTTTTCTTGCACGTCTTCTGCTTTTATTGTGACTTCTACTGGAGTAGTTGTATTTCCATCAGACTTCATAAACTCATATGTCAAAGTATCTGCAGTTTTATTAGTAACCGTAGCTTGAGTTTCATACTGATTATTTAAGATAACAACTTCACCCACATTAATATCTGCAAAGTTATTAGAATTTGCCAATTCTTTTAACTTTTCAGTCTCCATTTCATTGAGTTTATCCATAAGTTGTTGTGTATCTCCTAACAGTATTTTAGCATCAGCACTTAAAGAACCGTATTCTGCAATTATACTATTTTTAAACTTATTTATTTTCTTACCATTTCTGATCTCAATGATTTGATCATACGTAGTAATACTGTCAAATAATTCTTGCATAGTTCTGTTAAAGTCTGCTACTTCTTTCTGTGCTCTTTGATTAACAGTTGGAGCTGTAGAAACTTGTTCTTTTTCTTCTTTAGTAAGACCTTCCCAAATAGTTTCTTGCATCATTGCAGCACTCATGTCTCTATAATCCTTTGGTTTATATCCTAACTCTTTCATCTTATTCTTCATAGCTGTAGATGGAGTTTTAGGATAACCTGCAGCAAACTCTATTAATAGCTTGTTTACTCTAAACATTGTTGGAGTATCTGCAAGCATTGCTTCTTCTTGCTGAGTTCTTAAACTATTGTTCTTAATCTTCTGTGCTAACTTATAAATAGTATTTTGTGAAAGAACATTAGCACCACCATTTACCCAAGCTTCATATTCAGTATCAGTTACATCTTCTAATGATATCTCTTCTACTGTAATAGGCTGACCTGTAGGTGTAGGCGCAGGGGCTGCTTGACCAGCAGGAGGAGTAACCGGAGTTTCAGGAACATACTCTCTGATAATTCTTTCTTTCTTAGCAAAGTTAGGATCCTTTAAATAATTCTTAAATGCTGTTGAATTAAGTATATCTTGACGGGACATATTTTCAAATCCAACTAATAGCGGATTGTTACCGTCATCAACTCTTCTTTGGTTGTCTGCTATAAACTCATTTAATACTAACTCACCTAGCTTACCATTATCTACAGCCATTAGTTCTGCAGGTGTATACTGTGAACCTCTTCTGGTAGCAGCAGGTTTAGTTGTTGTTGTCTTCTTACCTTTAGGTGCTACTGCTGTGTACTTACTTTCTATACTAGTAGTAATTAAATCCATAGTAGCATTTAATACAGTACCACTTGGTTTACCACCCAAAGCTTTACCAATAGCATCTAAAACTGCGTTAACAAACTTAACCCAGGTTGGTGTAGTACCAGACTCTGTTGCCATGTCAGTCTTAACCATTCCTAACATTTGTTGGAACTGAGGATCATTCATAGCACTCTGTACAAATTCTTGCGGTGAAGAGAAACCTGCAGGTATCTTAGTACCCGCTTCTTTACCAAACAAGCGTATCTTATCCTGCTCACTAAGTTTATCAAAAAACTTAGCTGACTCTTTCATAAGATCAGTAATCTTCTTATTGAACTCAGTGTCATTTTCTAATGCTTCACTTGTTCTTCTAAGAACTTCTTGCTTTAAGATACTTGTTTCAATTGCAGGACCTTGTCCGGTACCATACTCAGATGAACTGTATCTAGCATCAATTACTGTCTGTTCATTCTTAGTATATTTACCAGCTTGTTTTCCGTTATTAACAAATGTAACTTTCTCTCTCCTATCTACTACTTCCATTAAGCTTTGAGCAAGAGCTTTTTCATTTTCTGTTGCATGCTCACTATTCATAATAGTTTCTAGTACTTGTACTAAAGGAACAGAAGATGATGCTTCTTTTGGATCAAATCCGTATTGCTCTGCTATGTCTGCATACTTACGTTTGTCATTAGCATCTTTAGGTCTGTGTGTAGTTACAAGAAAAGGATTTACTTGGCTCTCATCTAGTTGTATACCATGCACATGCTCCACATAGTTTTTAAATGTCTCAATAGCTTTAGCATAGTCAGATGATCTATAATCTACTTGTGTCTTAGCTTTGATATCACCCTGGTCAGCTATATAGTATATTTGTTTTGGAACCTTACCTGTCTTAACTAGTTCAACAAGATCTTCAGGATCTACAAACATGTTTTTTTCTTCTAGCTCAGAAGCTAGTTCTCCTAACATGTCATTAGTATCTTTAAGTTTCAAGAACTCTTGTAAAGACTTTTCTATTTCAGCTTTTCTGTTCTTATGAATAAGTTCACCTAAAGCGGCAAACCTTTCAACCTGATTAACAAAGTTTTTAGGTTCTAATAAAACATTCACTGCATTATTAAGCTTCTTAGCTCTTTGGTCTAAGAAGTGAGCATCAGTCATATTTCTTGCTGCTTTATCTAACGCACTTATATTAACAAAGTCACCAGCATTACCGGATACTACTTTAGCATATTCTGTAAATGCTTTAGATATTTCATCATACTCTTCATCAGATAAATCCTCATTGTCATCTTTTTTCTCATAAACATTTTTCTGAACAGCATCTCTATATGCTTTAATTGCATCTAGTTTTTGCTGTTTATACGCCTGTACTTTTTGTAACTCAGGGTCAGTAACTGTTTTTAGTTCTTTAATGCTATCTAGTTCTTTAGTTAGTATTCCTATCTCTTGTTCTAAAGAAGATAGAGATTCTAATGAAGTAAACTCACTTGCTGCTGTTCTATCTAATTCAGCAACATTTTTTAAGTTTTCTAATATAGATTTTTTTCTAGCTAATGCTTGATCAAATGAATACTGTGAGGTAACCATTTGTTCTATAGCATCATCCCATGCTTTTTTTCTAATAGCCTCCTGCATATATTGAGGAGAGTTTTTATCCTTATATTTTTCTGGATTAAAAGGATTAGAAAACTTTTTAGTAGCTACGTCATAACGCTCTTGTATTCTTTTTGCTTGATTAATACCGTTGTCTAGTTTTTTATCAAACTGTGCTTTAGACATGCCATACTCTTCTTGAACCTCAGCTTCACTTAAGTTCTTCTGTTCCTGCATTCTTTGAATAAAAGTATCTACTCTATTCATTCTAAGTGCAGTCATAACATGTTTAGCAGTAGAAGCATCTTTTAAATCTTGATACGTTTTAGTATCATTATTTTTATCCGCCTCAATCATGTCTTGTTGAATCTGCTGTTGAGCTTGTAAGTTCTCCATGTCAGCAGAAAAGTATTTGGTAGGATCTTTATATACTTCGTTTAACTGATCAACAGTTTGAGTAAGCATAGCATCTCTTTGTTTCTTAATTCTATTATACTCTTCTTTATTAGAGAACTTTAAGTATAAATTGTTAAGAGTAGGTGATCCTCCTGTTGATGCAGCAATTACATTAGACACTGGTTTAATTGCACCACCCATTAAGAAACCAGACATGAATGTTCCAAAAGGATCTTCACCTCCTAAGTTTTTACCTACGTTATCCATATAGGCCATGAACCCTCCACGGGTTGCATCTCCTGCATAGTTATTTAGATAGTAATCTTTTGACGCTCCAGCTATAGTTTCTTGAGCAAGTTCTTGTAAACCTTCTGCCCAGTTTGCTTTAGCATATGTAGTAACTCCTTTAGCTAATAGCTTAGGGTTTTGATAATACATTTTAGCTCTTGCCCACGCTTTCCATTTAGATGGAGCTACACTAAATACTTTACCTAACTCAGCTTTAGGATTCATTAAGATTTTCTTACCTAATCCTGACTCAATTAAATCAGATGCAACTTTACCCATACGTGGTCTTACTAAACCATCAAAAGTTAACTTATTAGATAACAATATAACTGGTGCATTGATTGCTTTAGTAAGAGCACCAGAGGCAGCTGCTTTTTGTCTTAAACCATCTGCTTCAGCTGTAGTAGGAATACGTCCGTTATCTTTTACAAATTGATCATAAAGATCTCTTTGCATTTCTAATTCTACAGAACTACCTTCAATAGTAGCTTCTTTATATGCTAAACTGATATTCCTATAATCTCTATAAGCTGCTCCTACACCTTTAGCAAACTTTTGATAATTATTAAAATCACTTAACTTATCATAGTTTCTGTAAAAGTCTGTTACGTTTTCAGCAGGGTTTAAAAACTTTGCTGTACCCTTACCAAAAGCAGTTAGAGATTTACGTACCTGATTTATATCTTTAAATTTATCTAAGCTTTTTGTAATATTTTTTGCTGTCTTCCAAGCTTTACCTATTTTACCCATGGCTCTAGTAAATCTTGCAGCCATTAGTCCACCTGTAGCAGCCATTGCTGGTACTGTAGCTGGTGCCGCTGTACCCAATGATCCTACTGTACCAATACCTAAAGCAGCTTCAGCAGCTAGCAGTCCTACTTCTTCTACAGCTAACTCTAGTAATATACCAGTAGTAAACCCTGAGTTTAGATAAAAGTTAGTAGCCCATCCACCAAAACCACCTCTAGAAGATGAACCAATTGCAAAAGCTCTTTCTTGTTCTATTGCCATTTGTTGTTCTGATAGACTACTTAAACCTGCAGCATCTGCAAAAGATAATGAAGTCAATGTCATCCATTGACCACTAGCTCTTTTAATGTCATCCCAAGTAGAAGAGTTCTCATTCCATATTGCCTCATTGTCACGAAAAGGAGAGAAACCTATTTCTTTAACCTTATCTTCATATCTTTCATAAAACTGATTTTGATAAAGAGGATTACGTGCAGAAAACGTTTGTGTTTTTGCTGCTTTAAAAGGATCTACTCTTGCTTGAATACCAAAACTATTTATGTTATTATGGAGATTCTTAAGCATGTCTGTTGCTGTAGGAATAGGTGTTTCTTGTATGCCATCTATATCTGGTGTAGTTGGCATTATTAACTGGTTATTCTTTACTGTAGGTGCCGGTAAATTTGAATTATACGTAGGCATGCTAGGCATAGGAGACACATTATATTTTTGTCTCAAAGCTTGCATCTCTGGAGCACGGCTTTCAATTAATTTCATAGCCGCTGATTTAGAATTTAAACCAACGTCATCTGGATTAACTTGAGGTGGGGTATAACCCATGCCTTGAACATCACTTAAATCAATTTCCTCTGCCATTTTATCTTCTATTGTTTAGGTACTCTTGCTCAGACATTTTACCAAGTACTATAGCTTGCTGAACTTTAGCATCTATATTTGCAATAATATCATTTAAGTCTTGTTGCATGCTAAACTCAGTAGGTCTTAATACATCAAATTGTCTATTACCGTTTTCATCAATACCTGATATCATAGATCCTGTTAATACATATTTGCCATCTTGTGCAACAAGCTTAAGATCTTTAGTGTAGTTAGGATTTTGATCAAAATCAATTTGTCCCCTATACTGCATAGTAGTTTCATATGGAGTTCTTGTTGCTCCTCTAGTAAATACATTATCAGTAGCACTCTTATCCATTACTACAGTGAATCCATTTAAAGCTATCTGTTCAATAGCCGCTCTTGTTGGTCCTGGTGAGTCCTCACTTCCTTTAAACTTAGCAGCAAATGATTCAGGTACTTTTATGTTTAGAGCAACTTTGTTTTTGTCTCCACCAGCTACATGTGTATATGTAACATCACCAAGGATCCTATCTTTACCTTTTTCTCTAATAAGACTTTGGTAAACTTCTTGGGCAAATCTTTTAGCATTATCATCATTATCATATGAAAGACCAAAGCCTCCAAATTCAAACTTAGCATCTTTATTATTGAGCGCATCTTTCAAGAAACCAATTGCACCTGTAGTAGCCACACTTCTATAAGCTGCCGCATCTAATTGGTATTTAACACCCATACCAGATGTTTCACCTAAACCTTGTAGACCAAACATTGCTCCTTCAGCTGTAGGTTTTGCATACTCACTAAAACGTGCTTTATAGAAATCATGAATACCAGGTTGAGCTTTACCACCTGCAGCCGCTTCATTAAGGTTTTCAGAAAATCCTTCAGGACTCCAACCTTCACGTATATAATCAAGACCAAGGGTACCCACCCCTCTTCCTATTTCCCATATATATGAACCTACTGACTCTGCTCCAGCTTGAAACACTTCTCCAGCACTTGCATCATCATAAGTTTTAAGCCTATTACCTCTCCATACTTCTTCAGCCGCGTTTGCAGAATGACCTCTTGATTGCATATTATCAATGAAAGTATCTTTGCTAACTATATTACCTTCTGTATCTACATAGGATTCTATTGCATCTCCCCAGAACTTACCATATTTACTAGCTGTTTTACTTGCTATTTCTCTATTCTGTTCTCCAACATACTTATTCATTTGTTCAAGAGCTATGTCTTTAGCTTGAATACCAGCTCTGATATCTCTTGTAGATTCCCATAAGTCTGACAAGTGTCCTCTTAAAGCAAGGTTAGTTTTATCACTTGGGTCATAAAGATTTTTTACAGTACTCTTATAGTAAGCATCCATTTGCTCACCTTTAAGTCTAGATAAATCTATACCAAATCTTTGAGCAACTGAGAATTTTTCATCTATAGTATTAGCGTTTCTCATTGCTTCTTTTATTGCATTTTTTTCAGCTTTAGCTACAGTTCTACTTGCAGCTCCCATTATGCCAGATTCTTGTTCAGCTAATCCACCTTCAAGTGCATCTGTAGCAAAAAGATAATCACTAAATAGTTTAACATAATCTTCTTTAGCTTGAACATCACCATTTAATGCAGCAGTCTTAGTTCTTTCAGTAACTTCATTTGCTAAATACTTTTCATTAGAACTAAGGTCTGTTCTTGTACCTTCATAATCTTCTTTGAATTTTCTATAACCACTATGTTCTTGAGCAAATGAAAATTTATCACCTGAACCTACATCTGTAGCACCTGCTACATCTACAACAGTTTCACCTAAATTATTTTCTGTAGTACCAGCTGGAGGAACGCCTGCGGCTCCACCGGCTCCTCCACCACCGCCTTTATAGCCGGATTCATAAAGAGCTACTTCTTGTTGAAACTTTTCATAATTAATAACTCTGTCATGTTCAAATCTCATCTGTTCTAACGCCATACGGTTAGCTTGTTTAACAGCTTCCAGTCCGTAAGGATTTTCTTTTACAGAAAATTCATAGTCTTTCATGGACAGTGTTTCTGCTAAACCATTTATACCACTTTGTAAATCAAAGCTGGCATACAATGAATCTATATCTGAGCCACTATATTTTTGTTTAGTCTTAGCAGTATTTGCTACTTGCTGATCACTCTTTATCTTATCTAAAGTTTTATCATAAGCATTCTTTCTATTTTCCAATTCATCATAAACCTCAGCCATGGTTTTCTGATCCTCTTCAATAGAGTTATTCATTTTCTCTTGAATCTTCTGCTGCTTTTTCTCATTATTAGTAACCTCTTCTTCTAATTGAGCACCTTTAATTCCTAAAGCTTTTTCTAAAGAAGGAGCCATTTGTTCTATGTATGCTTGTTCAGCTGCTTCTAAAGAACCGTACTGATCTTTATTACCATACATAAAATTCTTTCTCTGCAGTCTAGCTTTTGCAGTATAGTATTCTTGAACTTTAGGATCTGAACCTATAGCTCCCATGAATAAATCTGATAGAGGCTTTTGGATAAGCGGGCCGTTTTTAGTAGTTGTAATCCACTGTCCGGTAACATCATCTAAAGACACGTTAAGGTCTGCTTCTTTAGCTAACTCTATAGCACGTTTTGTTATATCCTGATAAGGAACATATTCAGCGTCTGCAAAATACATTGCTTCATCTGCACTAGCATTTTTAAATTCTAATCTTGAATAGTCAAGGAGTTGATCACCACCTTGCCACCATTGACCACCACACTTTTCTGGATCAACACAGTTCTTAAAACCCTCAGATCTTTTAACTTGAGACTGATAGTTTTTAGTCCAAACCATATCCTTAACAATGTTCTTATTGTCTAGTAGTTGGTTAAACACCCCAGCTGCAGCTTCTTGGTTCTGTCTAAGTGACAAATCCATTGTAGCCATCTTTTGTATATCCTGCTCTATAGTTTTAAAAAACTTATCTCTAGATGCAGCATTATCATCTCTTGTTAATGGTGCATTTAGTAATGACCCGTATAGATTACTCAACTGCTTTCTAGCAGCGTCATACTTACTTTGTTTTAAATCCAAAGCCCCTGAATAGAAATTATAGTCAGGGGAGAATGGTTGTATCTGTGGTATGTAATCTGTTACGCCTTGTAAATACGTTGCCATAGTCTTTTGTTATTCATTCAAAAATAATATAAGTTTATCAAACCTCATATGTTTATTTAACCATTGTAACCATAAGGCATGTTAGCTCCTGTTGGATACATAAATTGACTTGGGTCTACACCTGCAGGATAACCTGCATTATCTTGTATACCAGCATCTGCTTTAGCCCACTTCAATGCTTCATCCGCAGTCATACCTGGATTCTCATCCATTAGTTTTCTAGCCGCATCAGACATTGTAGTATTAGCACCAGTTGTTGGAATAATAGGATTATAACCTGGTTTCTTATGTATGTAACCTGTAGTAGGATCCACCGCAAAGTCATCACGTAAAGCATTCATAGTTTGCGTCATACCTTTATTAGTCCATCCTTGGTTAAAGTCAAATCTTAATTTTTCTCTTAAAGCACGTTTAGCATTATCAAACTGTTGATTAGCAATAACGTTTTTATCCCAAAGCTGAGTATCTAATCCAGCCTTATACATATTGTACTGGTTCTTAGCTTGAGTGTTAGCTAATTCAAATTGATTAGCTATACCAACATTTGTTTGATCTTCTACTTCTTGAGCTCTTAATATAGCATCTGTGGTACCTTTCTGTATATTAGCAAAGGTAGCTGCATAAGCTTGTGGCCCAGCAAAAGTTGCTGCTTGTTGAGCACCAGCACTAGCTGCAGATCCTATTCTAGCAGCAGTACCTCTAAAGTCTACAAACTCAGGGACAGCTTCTTCAAACTGTGGAGTAGCTTGCCATGGGTCATATTTCTTAAGAGTAGCTAAGTCATAAGCATCACCTGCTATATTAACTATATCTTGAGTCCACCATTTAGCAGGATCTTGTCCAGCAGGAGTATCAGGTAGATGTTTAACATCAGGATCTTCTTCAACAGCCTGATCTTCAACTTCTTCTTTTTCCCACTCATTAATTTGAGGCATGTACATTTGAGCCTGACCTGTTGTAGTATTACCCCACCAACCATCTGCATCAGATATTGTGAGATGTCCTTTAGCAAGACCTTTACCTTCGTCACCATAACCATATCTAGTTTGATCCCCAATAGAATAATCATTTAGATAATCTTTAAACTTTGGGTCATCAGCTAAGTCTTGCATTCCAATATAAGCTGCTTGAAAAGCAAATGTATGTCCTACGTCAAAAGGATCAATTCCAATTTCTGCAGCAGCTTCTTGATATTTTTTAGGTATTCCTGTTGATTTATCAAATCCTCTATCCCAAGTATCCTGTGTATCTTCCCTTCCAATATTTCCTTTTTGCGCATTGATAATCATGATTTGCTTTTGAGCATCTAGATAGTTCTTAACTACTTGCTCTTTAGTAAAACCTTTTGCTGCATCAATATCAGATTGTTTAAGAACACCTTTGGGTTTCTTTTGGTTTACATTCTCTTGATACTTTTTAAATAACTCATCTTGAAGATCTCCGTTATTCATAATGGCATGTTCTAATCTACCATATGCTTTTCTTAAATCTCCAAATTCACCTTTAAGTTTAGGATCTAGTTCTTCTATTGCTGTACCTTCATAAGGTTTTTCTTTAGCACCAGTTACTCTGTACCATCTACCATTTTCTTTTATATAGTGACCTTCTTTTACAGCTTTAGGATCATAACCTTCTTTAGATGGATCATGTAAAACTGCATCTTTAGGTACGTTCTGTCTTTTAGTAGACTTGGTGCTTTTATTTACTTCTGTATCAGGTGAATTATCTGCAGTACCTTGATTTTGCTGAGGCATATTTAATCTACCTTTTACATTACCTCTTCTATCAACAATAAGTAATTGACCTGTATTAGGATCTTGTATTACTTGTTCACCTGCTCTTAAGCGTGGCATTATAGGTTGCCCACCTACAGGATTTGCATAACTACCAACACCTGTAGCTCCGGCCTCTTGGAACTTAGGTAAGTTTGTAATTTTAACAGTTCTTTTATTAGGTAAACCTTGAGTACCTCCAAAACGCGCTAGTTCTTTTTGTTCTTCAGAACCTTCAGTTATAGCAGCTTCTTGTAGAGGTTCTTCTGGCTGAGGTTGCTCAAGTAATTCTTCAGGTCTAATATTAGCCTGCTCCATATATGCTTGAGCAATTGCTGGTATACCATTAGGAAATCCTTTTAGTGATTCTTGTGCTAAAGCTAATGCTCCTAACTTATACATAAAGTTCTTGATCATTAACTCTGCAGTTTCTATTTGTATCTTATCTGCAGATGGGTCAAGAAGTATTTGTCTGTACTTGTTTAAGTCAAAAGATTTGGATAGCTCTGCAGGTGTATAAGTACCTTTGACAGGTTTGTTAAACATCTTCAGAACTTCCTTATCTTTTATAGCAAGCTTTTTATCTCTTGAGAATATAAAAGAGTTTGGTGGTACATTAAGTGGAGTACCTCCATTGTAATGACGCTTACCACCAATTGTATAGAACTCAGGAATACCTTCCCCTTGAAGGTTAGTAATAATAGTTTCACCTAACTCTGCTTCTAATGTAGCATGTTCTCTGTCTGTAGGCTCAAGTGTTTTCTTAATCTTTATTTCAGGTGTATTACCACCATGGTAAGAACCCGGCCCTGGAGAAACTGTATTATCTTTAGGTGGAGTTTGTTCACCAAACATGGCTGTACCTCCACCTTTTAGTTCTGGTAATTTTGTAATCTTAACTCTCTTCATATTTGCAAAGATATTAATCTAAGTATTCTATAGTTCCTCCTAATGCTAGAATCTGTGCAATCTCATTATCATTTAAAGAGTATGTACCTCCTAGTTGGAACTGTCCACCATACTGACCATAAGCGTTGTATTGTACTGGTCCACTTGTATTAGCTGGTGTTACACCCGTTGAATTAACAGCATTTACACCTCTAGAGGCGGCTAATGCATTATAGTACCTGTTTGGAGTCATTGCATAATCAGCACTTGTCATTTGTTCTATAGCAGCTTGGTTATTAGGTTCATTAAATGCATTACCTATTGCTGCAATACCTTGTCCAATAGCAGGTGCAAATTTAGCAGCATTAGCAACAGGGTCACCAAATCTTCTAAGCTTTCTTTGTAGTTCAGTTTCAGACCATTTTTGTTGAGGTGCTTGAGGTCCCTTTATAACAGGCATATTTAAAGGAGTTCCTTCACCACCCATGTTATCACTAACTATATACTGTTGTGGTTGAGCATAAGGCATAGCAGGAGCGTTTTGATCCATACCGGCCATTATAGGATTAAACACACTTTGTGACATATCTAAACCTTCTACTGGAACTAAACCTTCACCTGGTCCAGGAACAGTACCTGCCATATTATACATAGGAACACCACCATAGTTATAGTAAGACCCACCGTATTGTTGCATTTTTCTTTGCTCACGTTCAGCCTGTTTTCTTTGACGTTCCATTTCTCTCTGAGTTCTAGCAGAGTTAGCATCAGCATATGCGTTTTCTATTTCACTCATACCTAATGCTGCATTACCTGTCATACTAGTGTTATCCTCATAAGCTTTAACTTGTCTTTTAATGTCACGGATTTCTCTACCTTTAAATCCTTCTTTACGCATGTCTCTATAGTCAAATTGTCTTTGACCGTCTTCATCTTCTTTTGTAAACAAACCAATACCTTTATTTTTAGGATTAGTAAGCTCTTGCATTCCTTCTTGAGCAGACATGTATTTTCTAGGATTATTAATTCTGTCTTTCTCTTCAGCAATTTTGGCTTTCTCTTCAGCAGATGTATAAGTTCTTAGGTTACCTTCATATGGTTTAAATCCTAGTTCAGCCGCTTCTTCTGCAGTAAAGGGAGTATCTGGAATACCTAAAGCATTATAATAATCTTGCTCATCTGCATAATCTGCACGGTTAATATTAACCGCATCAGGACCTGCCATACGTTTTAGAAATGCATCTGATTTTCTTCCGTAATCAGAATCAGATTCATACTCTCTAATCCAATTACCTTGTTCATCATATTCACTAGGAATAAAATCTGCTCTAGGTACAGTTTGTCCAGTAGTTGGATCATAACCGTAATAAGCAGCATTATTACTTCTAGATGGATAAAGATTTCTAAACTTCTCTAATGTTTCAGGATCTTCTACTGCTTCAAATGTAGTTTGACCATCTTCACCTACAGATGTTTTGTATACATACTCTGTACCTGGATACTGAAAGTATTCATTACCTTCAGCATCTCTTCTTAGCAGTGCGCCTTGATCATAAGCACTAGGTGTAAGGATATCATTAGGATCAGCTTCTCTTAAGAACTCTGTCATAGTACCTGTATATGATTTAGCAGGTTTATAAGTTTTCATTTTCTCACGCATCTCTGCTTGAGCTTGTTCTAAGAAAGCTTTCTTTTCTTCTGGTGTAGCGTTAGGATTAGCTTCTTCAAAAGCATTTAAACTTTCAGCCATTTCTTTTTTAGCTTGTTCTTCTCCTTGTTGATTTTCTACTACTTTAGCTTGTTCTGTTCCTTGTTGACCTTCTACTACAGGTGCATTATTTGGATCTAAAGCATCAGTTGCAGCACCACTTCCTACACCCATTTCTTCAGGTGTCATAAACTCATCAAGCATACCTTGTCTTTCAGCACGTCTAATATTTCTAGCCATTTTACGTGCATCTGCATTAGACATACCTTGAGTTTCTCTAGCTATAATATCATCAACAGAAGGCATGTTTGTTCCGCTAGCAGTTCCACTAGCAGTTCCTGATGCTGCAGGTGTTCCTGCTGGCATACTTGGCATACTTGGCATAGTACCTGGTGCATAGTGACTAAACTTCATTACAGTTTTATCAGGACGGAATAAACCTCTACCTCTATGCATAGCGTAATCCACATAAGTGTTTTCAGGATTATAAGCAATCATAGGTCCTGCACCAAAACCTCTAGGCATACCATTAATATAAGTACCTGGTCCTACTTGAAAGCTTTGTCTAGGTACAAATATTTGATTACCCTTTTGATCTCTTTTTACAGTACCGTCTTTAGTTCCTTCTGTATCTTTAAACTCTTCATCATAACTCACGTTACCAGTAGAACCTTCTTTCTCTTTAGTATCACCCTTTAAAATTTCATCTGCAGTTTCAGCAGCTGTTTCTGTAGTATTTGCATTACTACCTGTTGTACCAGTTCCTGTACCACCCGTACCTGTACCACCTGTATTAGTAGTATTAGTTTGAGTTTTACCTTTAGGTTTAGGTGCATTTTTAGTAGCTTCTTTTTTCTCAGCTTCATTACGCGGTTTAGCTTCTGGATTATAAGTAAGTCTATCTTTATAACTTAAACTCCAATAAGCTTTATTTCTGTCATTTCTATACTTATCTGCTGCAGCTCTATCTCTCATGGCCCAATTAGACCAATCATCCCAGCTCATTTCACCATATGTCCAAGAGTCTGGTACAGCTTCAAATTTTTCATCAAAAACTTTTTGAGCACGCGCATCACTTCTTTGTTTAGTAGGATCTCCTTCATAATCCCAATAGTCACCATTAGTACTATTTGTATTTTGAGTATTTAGACCACTTCCAGGAACTGGTTCAAGACCGCGCCAAGTCCAAGGTTTATCAGGTTGAAACCAAAAAGAATTATCTGGTGGCGGTGTTTGACCCGCTCTTTTAAACTTAGGAACTTCCTCATATGGTATATCTATAGTAGGAACATAGTTACCACCATATTGATCATATACCGGAATACCTCCCATATTCATATAGTCTATGTACGGTACCTCTGTACCATAACGTGCTGTAAGATCCATACCACCTGGAGTAAAGTTAAACTCAGGCATAGGAGCACCTGAAACCATACCATCTACACTGTTTCTCCAGTTTCTTAGCTTTTCATTATAAGCATGTTTAGCTTCTCTATATTCTGGACGGTATTCTTTCATAATTTTTGTTTTGGTTTTTGTTTCTACATAAGGATTATATTCCATTCCTGTAATAAGATCACCTATTTGATTAAAAGCATTAGGCACGCCTTGTCTTTGTTTATTTAAAGCAGAGCCATACATTTTCATTAATGCTAAGTTTTCTTGGTTCTGCATGTTGTACATGTTATTACCTCCACCCCAGTTAAACATAGCTTGTTGTCCTGCAAACTGATCATAAGCATTCATAGCTTCTTCTTCTGCTATTTGCATCTTAGCATTGTTTGCCATAAAAGATTTAAAACCGTTAGTTCTATCTTTAGCAAAGTCATTTATATTAGTATTCTGTTTAGCTGAAGCACCGCCTGCTTTAAATGTTTCTTTTAAAGTTTTTCTAACCATGCCGCCATAAGCCTTTCTTTCTGCAGCCATCTGTTTCATTTCATCTTCATGTAGATAACCCATTTCAGTCATGTCTACATGATCCTGCATTGTCTCAGCTTTATAGCCCTCCCCTGTTTCAGGATTAAACATCATATGCGGTTCAAAGTTTCCACCTTCTTGATACTTGTGAGTACTACCTCCACAATTAAAACAAGGCTTATACATCTTAACTCTTTTCTTCATAATACACGCTTATATATTAAATATACTAAATTTTTATGACTTATTTATAAACATAAAATGTTTATTACATTTCTTCTATTATCCAACCTCCTTCTCTGTAAGCTTTTATTTCCTCATCAGTAAGTTCAGTATAAGTTACTCCACCTTCTTGTTTTTTCATAAAAGGAGCTAATGATTTAATAAACTTCATATTATCTTTAACATTATAGGCTTCACCTGTTAGTTCTTCTGCAGCTACTCTAGAACCATATTTACCTTGAGCATAAAGATCTTTACCAGTCTTATAAGCCTGTAACTTTGTAATGCTTGGTGCTTTACTAAGAATACCTACTTCATTTAATAGTTTGGTGCCACTTAATAGTTTAGTACCTCCTTCTATTACGTCTTTTCCTAAACCAAGAAGATTATCTTTAGTTACACCATGCTGAGTCATATCTACAACTTGGTTATATGCGTCTGGAGCAATGTCAGTAGCTACATCATACACACCCATTCCTGTAAAGACATTACCCGCATTTAAAGCAGAACCTATTCTTCCAGCTGATAAAAGACCAGCATCTGCTGCACTATAACTCATTGCTGAACCTAACGCTTCAAATGCTGCAGGAGCGGCTAGAACACCTAGTGTTCCTTTTATCCATTGTTTATCTAGCATATTAACTCCACCGTCTATTACACGCGGAGCTTCACCTTCTGTCCACTCAGCATCACCTTCAGCAGTAATTCTAAAAGGAGATTTAAATCTACCACCTCTATAGTAACCTACATCACCAGATGGTGCAAAACCTTCATCAGCTTGTTCCCACGCTCCATATTCTTGCATTAGGTTTGTTAACTTCTCTGGATTAGATAGTAATGTTCTTTTCTGATCATTAGTTAAATCACTATTTGCAAGAGCTAACATAGCATCTCTTGCAATTCTTTCTGGAGCCTGCTGTAAATTATCTTCATAGTTACTTAACTCAGCTAATGCATTTACATTTCTTGTATATGCAGTGTTATCACCGTAACCTGTTATATTACCCTGCATGTCATAATTAGCAGTCATTATAGGTTGATCAACACTAGCTATAGAGTTCTTATCAAAAGACAATACGTTTGATCTTAAGTCTTCAATATCTTTACTGACTTTATCATTATACTGCTGATTAACTTTTTCAGCTAATTGTTTACTATAGTTTTCTTCATTATAAGATTCAGTTGCGTAATCATTATATCTTTTAGTTAAACCTTCAACAGTACCTTCACCTTGATTAGCTAACTCTTGTATAGCACCTTTTACATCATAACCTTGTTTAACTAAGTTATCAATTTTCTCTGCATTTCTTTTTGCGTGAATACGTTTAGCATCTGCATAAACAGGACTAAACTTAGTTTCTAATTCTTCACTTTTACCTATACCAAAAGTATTACTTAAGACATCTGGTGAAAAGCCTTTCTTATATATCATATTAGATATATCTTGATTAGAAAACAATTCATAGTTACCTGATTCTAGTTGACTAGCTGTATAACCAGCGTCAGTAAATGCTTGTGGATTATTCTCATAAGTTTCTTTTAGTACAAATTCTGCAGAGGGTCTTTCTACATTTTTATAACTTACGCTTTTTGGTTTATACTGATCATACGCTTGCTGATACTTTTCTTGAAAAGCTTGTTGCTCACTTTTTTGTAAGTATGCTTGAAGCTCTTCTTCACTCATATCTTGTACAGCAAATTCTGCTTCAGGAACTTTAGATATTGGCATGTCAAAAGCATCTTCACCTTCTGTATAGATCTTATCTGTAGATGTTTCTGCATTAGCCCAAGCACCTGGTTTATATTCAGAAGAACTTTTCTTTTTAGTGAATAAACCTCCTTTATCATATTGTTCTGCTATATATCCACCATCTTGGAAGTTATATTTTAAATTTAATGTAGGTTGAATTTTAAGAGGATCTCTAACAAAACCGTTTTCTCCAGGATATCCACTAATATTAGTATCTAGTTCTAAACCAAGGTTTAAATTTTTAATATCTTTAGAAATACCTGCTTTATATCCTCCTTTAAAATATTGCCTATCCATAGATGATATAGGTAAAACTCCTGAAGCATTTAAATGTATTCCTGGTTTAGGAAAACCTAATCCTCCACCTGCAATAATGTTTCCTTGATTACTATCTAAAAAACCATACTTATACATTTTAGAATCATCTCCTCTATAACCGCTTATATAAGCTGTAGGATTAACTACAGGTTCTTGATACCTAGATGGTTTTTTTACTACGGGATCAACTATATCTTTTTCACCTCCTTCAGCATATTCTTCTATAATCCACCCACCTTTTCTGTACTGTTCTATTTCTTCATCTGTAAGATCTGCGTAAGTAACACCTCTTGTATTAAATTGAGGTATACTTGTTTGTTGACTTATAGATACGGAGCCAAGTAAATTGCTTTTAGTTTCATTTGCTCCACCAGGCAAACCTTCTTGATTGGTAATATTAAATAAGAAACTTTTATTCATTATCTAGGTGATATTAATTTTTTAACTAAACCAAGTGAAACAACCATGTTTCTATTTCCACTAACTTTTCTTCTAAGCAATACAATATGCTTATAGTGACGGAACTTCTTTCTTTCTAATTCAAATTTATCATAATTTAAATTATTAGGATTAAGATTCTTTATATAACCGTTAGGTTCTGTAAGTAGAATAGTACGTTCTGCTGCAGGGTTAAACTCTCCACGGTCATCAGTAATATCCCAGAACTGATTGAATCTATACTTGTGTTCTTCTTTAGAATAAAGTATGTCAATGTTTGTTGGGTTAATAGCCGGGTAATTTAAAATTGCAGGTGCGTTATTCTTTGGCATTAAATTGAGTTTCAATAATCCTGAGCACTGTTCAGAGTTATATACAGTAGCTTCATCAAAATTAAAATCAAGAACGTGGAATCTGTCATCACAGTTATCAGCGTATTTATAAACTTCCATATAGTATTCTACACTACGTAATGTATCTACTTGGTTTTGAGCATGCACAGCAAACTCAATTTCAAATGGATAATCTATACCATAAAAATTACAGTATGAATCACATACGTCATTGTGCACCCATATACCATCTTTCTTAGTAGTCATGAAAGTATTCTTACTAGGTAGTGGTAAATCAGGATGCCAATCATGGTATGATATCCACCCGTTATTCTTAGGGTCAAAGCTTATAGTCCAAGAAGCATCCCGGAAATATCTAGGATCTCCTAACTCAACTTCTAATACTCTGTTTACTAAAAACTTGTTGCTTTCACCAGTATAAGTTACAGTATCAAGAATATCTTCTCTTAACGTATAATCTTTCTTAGAGAAATATACAACTTGATTTTTATTATCAAATACAGCTTGACATCCAATACCTGTTACAGGATTGTCTGTGAGTGCAAAGTCAGGGAAGTAATCCGTTAACTTATATGGTAGGTATTTAGCAAACCACCACTTCATACCTAAATTAGATATCTCTTTAAGCCCATCACCAACTTGGAATATCTTACCTTGATTTTGACTCATGTAAAATATTCCTGCTGGAGTATTGATAACAGAAAGTCTATTCTGACAAGAACCATATTCATGAGGAGCTTCTGCATTTACTAAATTCTGTAACGGTTGGCTAAATAAACCACCATCACCTACAGTAATTTTTGTACCACCATCTGTTTGTAATTGATCTACACCAACAAACTGTATAGGACTTTCTTTTTCAAACATCATTATAGCACCATTCTTACCTATAGGTTTAATGGCTACACACTTGCTTGAAAAGTCTTTATAATTAAGCGGCAAGAATACTCTCCAGTTATCTGCTTTGTTTTCAGTGTCTTGAGGTAGAGAGTATATTAAACGCTTAGGTCTATAAATGTAACACGTCTCTGCTATAGTAGGATCATAATCTCTAGACTGAACTACACCATAAGATAGATAGTTGGTATATAGTTTTGCTATTGACAAACTATAATCATACTTCATGTAGTTACCAAACTTAATTTTATCTATGTGATAAATCCTTTCTAGATCTGACCATGCATCATAATCATAATGACGCTCTTCATCTAAATCACCCCAGTCACGTTGATCCACATTTATTTCAGACTCTACATAAAAGTCTCTAGTACCTGAGTTAAACAAATACATAAATGCATCTTTAACTTTAAGAGAAAATAACCCAGATGCTCTTTTATCAAAAGCATACTTATCATTAGGTGTAACTAATGCATTAGATAAATCACTAAAGAAACCACCATCTTCTCCGGTTACAGATTCTAACCAGTCCTCAAATAGTTTATCTCTTTCTTTATTAAACTTTCTAAGAGCTCTACCTACTTTTCTAGATTGAGCTTTTATTTTACGTTCCCATTTATTATCTGACCATGAACAGTTTTGAGCATTAGTAGGTAGACTAGAACATAAAGCACATCCTTCAAATTCTCCACCAGGTCCTGTGTCAGGTAAAGTACCTGAACCCGGATCTTCATTTTCATCTTGACAATACTCATAGTATGCCTCCATGTATTCTAGATACTGTTGCTCATCTTCATAAGCAGTTTGAGCATCACAGTAATCTTGTAGATCACTGACTGTATAAATACCTGAAGCAATATATTCACAATCAGCTGCTGTTAAGTTACCACAATTACAATCACCTCCATCTGTAGAATTTAATGGTGACCAACTTGAAGGTGCTTGAGGTGCAGCTAATGAGCTAAATATGTTTCCTAAACTTGTTACAAATTCTGATACATCAAATCTATCTGTATCCATCCAGAATCTAGGATGTGTTACCATTTTATTTAAACGGTAATTAAAAGATGCTCCGTCAGGTTCTTTTTGTAACCAATTATAGAAGAAGAACATAGTATTCTTTTCTGTATATCTAGTTACATATATGTCACCACCAAACATTATGTCTGATGTTCTTCTTGTAATATCTGTTGTACAGGTAGATACAGGAACTTGATTGACATTAGCAATTTGCCCGTACTGTCCTAAGAGTTGCTGCTTTAATGCTACGTAGTGACTTGCTGCTGTTCTACTAAAGTGACGGCCAACATTATTATCTCTCCACATGTAGTTATCTGTTCTTCCCCATTGTTGTGAGAAAGTAATTTGAGAATCATCTACAGTAGTTGTGTTATCTATAATTTTATTTTCACCAATTTTTAAAGCAACTGTTCTTGAACGGTATATATTATTTATTCTGTACTCAGGTGTAAAGTCTTGTAAGTTAGGTTGTAGATACGTAGCATTTTCAATAGTTCTTCTTATGTTACCTTGAACATTTGTTTCAAACCTATCATATAAACAATGTGAAAAGAACTGTAGTGCAAACTGTTTATATGGTGTAAATGCATATATAATATCTAATACAGTATCTATACCTTCTCCCCAGAATGTTAAGAAAGATGGTATACCTTGAATATATCTTAAAAGATCCGGAGTTGCTGCCCAAGGAGATACTTCACGGCTTGTTACATAACTTCCACCTGATGCCCCTGCAGCAGCAGCCGCAGTAGAACTAGCTTTGTAAGCAGAATCAGAAAGATCGTTAGTATTACTTCCTACCATGTTAAGAGGTAATGTAACTATACTTGTATTTAATAAATTAGATGTAGTAGCGTCAGCAGCTGTCTGACCGGCTACGGCAGCAATTTGAGCTGCAGCCGCTGCGGCACTTGGTCCTATCAAACCTGTTGATCCTGTAGATACACCTAACTGTGCATATGTTCCGCCAAAGTCAATTACAGACTGCCTGTTTTCTATACGTTTTTTACCTTCTGTTTGCAATAAAGCATATCCTATACCTATAATAGTAGATACAATAAATGATGTATCTGTTATAAACTTATGTTTAGGATGTTCAGCTGGATAATTAAAGTGAGCATCAACTGCACCATTAAGTTCACCGTATATTTTTATTTCTTTAGCTGACAGATAAGGATCTCTAAAGTTAGTTTCTGGTGAATGAAATGTAAAGACATCTTTCTTTACATATGTTTGTGAGTATGGTACATCAGCATCTAAGTACGCACCTTCATCTGAAAAAGGAGCGTATGGGTTTGTGTTACCATTTTGACTACCCTGGTTTTGTGTATCTCCTGAACTTAAGTACTGATCCGGATACTCAACTGGATTATACGGATAGTTTGGATACAATCTTTCTCTTGGTAATAAATCATCTTGACCCGCATCATTTAAATTTAAATATTGACGCATGTTATTGATCATACCTTTAGCCAAAATAGACTTGTTCCCTTCACGGGAACCTCTAAGTATTTCATAACCTACTACATTAGTAATAGGAGTACCATCATTATTTAATGGTGGTTTAATGTTTCTAAACTCTACACCCATAATTCTAATCTTCTCATCTCCGTTAGGATCATAGTGATTAGTAATTATATCTCCTGTTATGTTATCTGTAGCATTATCAGGAAACTTATGGTGACGTATTGCTTTACCACATAAATCATGAGCGGGATTCACTGACCCCCATATTGGATCAGATGAAGCATTCCATATTTCAGGTTTGTCATCATCATAGTTTTCATCTGACTCCCAGTATGCCATGTCACCACCACCAAGTACAACACCTCCGTCAGGAAGTACGTTACCTGTTCCTGTAAATGGAAGATCTAAAGAAGCTGTATTATAAATACGCCATCTTTCTGGACTAACGTCTCCTGTTAGTACGTCATCATTTATAACTAGTTGTGTATCTGTTGACCTTACGTATCTACCAGGTATATGATAAGATCTAGATTTATCACCTGTATTATAGACCCACCGTATAAAAAATGAGTAGACCTCATCCCGCATGTAGCCAGTTTTCCAACCACCTTCTCTATAGTAATCAGCAGGATACTCTACTGATACCCACTTTACATCTATTTGATTAGCTAAAGGTTGATAGTTGAAATCAAACTTATCTGATGGTCCAGTACGTATTAGGTACTTACCGTTTTTGAATATAGCATCAGACTTATCAGGTATTTGATTTAATGAAAGAAACACTCCAGGGTCTACTGTTGGGAGTCTTTCATTTAACTGGTCTACAGTAATCTTGTTTGTACGTGTAGAATAAACACCTAGTCTTCTTGCAACTGTATTAAAGTTTGCAAACTGTACAACATATATCTCAAGCTCATCAAAGTTTTGATCAGCATTTTCAATAAAGATATCTAAAGAGTTTGATGCATTAAGATGTCTAAATAATCCTACAACATTAGAAGGTAATGAATAGTCTCCTACTTTAACACCATCTACTAGGTATGCACCATATACGTGATAAGAACCATTTAATAGTTCCCCACTAGATGTACCCGCTTCCACTCTAAAACATAAGTTATCTACTAATGGAGCTAAGCGTATCTTCTCACAATCTAAACGGTCTGTATCTTCACAGATAAGACAGTCATTAACTGTCTCACAATCTTGTATCCACGGTACGTCATCTATGTCTAATACTCTAGATGGATTTACACCATCATCCCAGTATACTTGTTTACCACAATCAAATGCGGATCTACCTACACCTTTAATTAAATTATCTGTATTGAAGTTTAAGCAAGGATCATTAACTACTGTTGTATATTCACAACTGTCTTCTTTGAATCTACCAATTTCAGAATTTGTGTTATCAGTAGAAAATACTGCCCACTCATCACCACCAAGATGTATATTACCAATAATAGTATAAGGGGCTTTGGAACATAGGTAATTAGAAGCCTCATTGCTTAATTCACCAATGTCACCGGATATAGTATTGTTAACAGCATTACGTGCCTGAGTCCAACTGTTCTGCTCACGGAGCATTCCATTAACATCCTCAGTTAAGTTTTTGCTGAAACTAGCACCCCCAGCACTAGAACTGTTTGTAGGTTTCATTGCCATAACTATCTTCTATTTTTTAACCTTGGATAACTTTTAAACATATCATAGTATTTAGATTGCATAGCATTTCTATTAGCTTGATATAGTTGTTTAAGTTCACTAAAGTTTGGTGTATTAACTATGCTTAAAGCATTGTTTCTAGCAGCCCGGTATCTTTGTTCAATTAATTGTAGTTTGTTAGGATTAACTTCTTCATCATTCATGATAAGGTTTTCAATAATCCTTTGCTTTAATGCATATTCATAATACTCATTAATCATATCATGATTAGGCACTAGTAAGTTACCTTCATCATCTTCAAGATGACCCTGATAGTTAAGATATACTTTACCTGTTTGGAAGCTAGTGTATAGCCATCCGTCACTTATGTATGCAGTTAATGTACTATCCCAGTATAGTCCCGGACAATCACAGTCAATGTCTCTAGAATTTTGTGTAATTCTAATTGGAGCTAACATTGTATAAGTTCTAGTTTCATATTTTAGAACTTGTACAAGTTGAGTTAAGTTACCATCACATGTTAATGAACATGATTCAGGATTTGCGCAACAAGTATTACATGGTTCACATGTAGTTTGTGGAGCATTACATTGAGCACATGGATCACAAGGGTCACACGGAGTTTCTTCTAAAGGTACTGTACAAAAGTCTATAGGATCTTCAGGAGCTTGTTGATACTCTGGTGCAACTTTACCAACTATCTTTTCTTCAATGTGTGTACCTTGAGGCATGTATTGCTTAGACTCATATTTACCACAAGCCATAGCAAAGTTTAAAACATAAAAATCATTTGGTAATCTTACCCGTCCTTTTTCAACTTCTAAGATCCTTTCTTTAGTTTTATAAACACGTAATCCTAAATCATAGTTTACACGTTTAGCCACTTTGATAACGTCAGATGAATCAATCACGTCTTGTAATTGATACTTTTTAAAGTCACTAGCTACATCCGCTAATAACTCATCAAAGGTTCTGTATTGTAATGTGTAATTATAACTCATGACTTATGTTTTAACGTCCTTGACCTTTATAAGATTTCTTATAGTTTTTAGATCTCTTTGACTTAGAGGTTTTTGTTTTAGCATGAACCCCTGGTCTTGAGACATGTTTCTTAAGTAACTGTGCGGAAGATTGTTTTGCTTTTGCCATTATCTCATAACGTTTTGGCTGTCATCAGCTCCATCAGAAGGAATCTGTCCAGCAGTTAATAATTGTTGTATTACCATTTGCTCTATCTCAGTGAATAGATGCTCAGGTATTGCTAGTTCTCTGTCTTGTTCTTGAGTACATTCTCCGGGTTCAATATTACAAAGCTCATCTGAAATATCTTCATCAAAGATTGCTTGTATTCTAATTGCTTCCCATGTTACATTAGGGATGTATATGTGCCCATCAAGAAACCAGTAATAGTTTTGTTTATTGTATTTGAACCCTGAAGTGCGGGTCATATTAGTATAAACAGTAGGATAACTTTGAGTTGCTTTTTTAGAATAGTCTAACGTAGAAACAGATCTTATTACCTGCATATCACCTATCTCCATAAGTTTAGGTAACTTATCCTTAGTACGTCTGAAAGTACATTGAGTTTTTATACCTATACAGCACGCGTCTACTTTATCTACTTCAATAAGTTCTACACACGGTAATTCTTTGAATAAACTTTTATACTTAAAGAGACTTTCAATTCTGTCATCTCTTTTGATAAGAGTTTTAGCAACCTTCATTATGAGGCTGTATATAAGACGGTCAGTTAAGAAAGGATCTTCCTTAACTGCTTTTAGCACATTACGTACTCTTGAAACTGCTTCACCTACCGTAGTCATTTATCTACATTTTAAATTCATCATATCCTTCAGGGATAATTGGTTTTAAGTTTTTCATGTACTCCTTTTTTCTGTGTCTGTCAAACATTGCAGAAATCTTTTTGTGTGGAAGTACTTCAATATACTTTGTCCAATTATCCTTATATGCTTCTGAAGCTTTTTTTCTAAACTCTTTGTTAGCTTTAAAGCCCCAGACACTTTTATTTTTAAAAGGATATTTTGTGTTGTAGTTACTATAAAAGATCTTCATCAACTTATTATCTGAGTCCCAGTTTTTATGAGTTGTTTCAACACCATAGTTTAAAGACTTTTTATAGTCTACATTTTTCTTCTTTGGTGCTGGGCATGTACCCATAAATATGTAACCTAGACCGTCAGGTAACTCTATACCGTTTCTATTGTCTATTATACCATCAACAACATGACTATTAAAAGTCATCACAATATCCTTAAAAAGTCTAAGAGACATTGAGTTATATTCAGGATACTTTTCTTTAAGCTGCTTTAAAGTTTTAGCAGTTAATATGCTAATTCTTTTCTCTCTAAACCTAGGGGCATTTAAATCCGGTTTCCTAATTTCTCTCATAATCCCTTATTATAATATACTTAAATTTTCTGTGTTTTACAAATAAACTACAGAGGTTTAGTCTAACCAGACAATCTCCGCATACAAGTTATCATTATCTTCTTCTACTACTTCAAATACACATGAAGGTTTGGTGTCAGAATAATTATCCATAATCCAGTCTGAAGCTCCAAATACAGATCCTATATTCCAATAAGACATTTTGTTACGGCTACAATCTAAATCATTTAAATGTATATCACCTTTCCTTACATGTATTTTATAATTAGCAAGCTCATGATGTAAAACATAATCCATAATAAAAGATTCTGTTTTATCATCTATTTTCAAAGGTAATGGAAATTTTCTATTCTTCTTATCTTTACCATGCGTTAATATATAGATCTTATCATATATTTGAACATGAGAAAGAAACTCCTCTACTAAAGTAAAGTTTACTGAGGGGTACGCAATACTAGCATATTGTTGTAATGCGTAAGAAGCTTGCCATCCAAAATCTCCTGAGTGATTATCATTTGTAATATGTACTACATCTATTGAATCTGCAATATCTTCATTAATACTGGATTCTATAAACCACTTGTGTGTAATGAAATGTATTTTAGCAGCTTCCTTGTTATTTAAGTTTTGGGGTAACTTGTGACCACCTCTAGTAGTATAGCCATCATACCCATCTAAAGAATCACCTAAATCTGCTATGATTAATTTATCAAACCTACCATGAAGGTTTCTCATTTTAACAGCATACATTAATATCTTTTCCATTCTATTAAAGAAGACATGCTGATCATATTGCTTTTTGTATAAAGAATCACTTGGTATTGATGCACCAATGTGTTTGTCAGATGTCCATACTACTAAGGTTTTCTTATTACTAGGTACATATACTTCTAATGGACGTAAGACTTTTACATTTTCACATTCACTAAGAATATCTTTCCAATCTTCTTTTGTTAACTGATAGTCCGGCTCATCTATAGTTTTATAGCTTTCTAGCCATTCTATTTCACCACCCTTACGTTGAACTTGCCATCTAGATTTTAACTGCAGATCCTGTCTTATTTCATCTACATCCATGTTAAGGGATTTCTTTGCTTCTTTTTTTGCTTTTCTGATAAGTGTTATATCATCAATTTCTAATATGCTACTTAACTTTCCTACACCTGTTTTTAAATAACCAGGTTTCTTTTTAAAGAACTCAACTAATTCAAGTAAATTCATATTTTTTAATTTTAAGTAAAAAGTCCTAAGTTATGACTAACCTAGGACTTCTTTGTCAGTCACAGTAAAACCAACAAACTATGACATATCTTTAGTATGTTATATCTCATGCTTAAGGCGTTGGTCCTGAACCATCACATGGTCCATAAGCAAAAGATGCTCCAGGTACGCCTGCAGTTTCTAACACTACAGTTCCTGGAGTAACACAATCAATAAATAAATCAGTTTCACCATCTATAACAAATACTTGATTGGTAACAATAGGTCCATATCCGTTTACATCATTTCCTTCCCAACAAGTTTGGTAGTACACAGAAATAGTTTTACCTGTTGGATTAGTTACATATAGACCTTGACAATCTATACAATTACAAGTATCAGGTAAAAGTGTTGCAGTAAACTGAGAATCTAACATAGCTATTGCTGTAGGATCCGCACAAAGATTTGTTGTTTGATTTAATTCTAAAGTTACAAAAGGTGCAGGAGATCCAACTCCTGAATCACCATTACAATCATAATCTCTTAAGTCTAGTCTATCACAAGTAAGCATGAATACCGTAAACGTTGGGGCAACTCCTGCCGGATCTGTTGCTAAGAAAGCTGAAAGATCTAGTGTAGTAGGAGCTACTGTATATTCTCCTGGATCACTTATTACTATAGTGAATACATTGAATGCAACTGTAACAACACCTGTTGCAGGTGTAATAGCTGTACCATCTGTAAATGCAAGAGCATGTGACTGATCTGTCCATCCACTAGCACCACCTCCTGAAGTTACAGCATTAACACCAACTGAAGTACATTCAATTTCATATGAAGGACATGGATCAGTTTGTTGATTCATTGTTACTGTGAATGTTGTTGCTGCATCAGGAAAACCGTCTGCATTTAAATCATCTTGATTTTCACATGCTGCAATGATATATCCTTCTAGTCTTGCTACATCACAATATAGATTAAAAGGTACGTCTATTACAACAGCCACTGGGCCGGTTGCAGTTACGTTCTCAGTGGTACATGTGAAAGCTCCACCTACAGCAATCTCTCTATAACATATATAGTGATCACCTATGGTGTTTGCTGTAAAATTTACTGTGAAATTTGCCATTTTTAATATACTTTACGTAATGTGAATATTTGTGAGGTAAGAAGGTTACTTGGATCTGCTAAGCTAAACTCTGCTTTTATATCCAAAGTATTTATAACAGTAGTATTTAGAGTTGCCAGATTTACTTCTGTATGTGAATCAAACTTGTCTGAAGCATTTTCTTCATAAGAAAAGTTTATTGAAGACATTACTGAACCTGTTGTTCCTAGAGATCTTATTGTAAAAGCAGTGTCTACTTTAAAATACTTGTCTACACCTGGTGAACCTATGTTAGGCATTGATATAGGACCTACAACAACTTCATCTACACCGTTAATTTGTAATTTTATAGTTAAGTCTACAACAGTACCAATATTAATGTTACCTTTCATTTCACCAATAAAAGAATCACCTACCGCAAATCCATTTGCAGGTACGCTTACAGCACCTAAACCGGCACCAATTAACGTTGTTGGCGTGGTGGTATTTACAACTGTTTGATCTGCAGTTTGAACAAATAAGCCTGATCCTGGCACAAGAGCTAGTATATCACTAACTTGTCCTAAAGCTTCATCACCATTATTACAAATTACTATATTAGTATCTGATTCTATTGGTATTAATGCTCCGGCACATAAATCTACTTCTTCACATGTTCTTGTTGTAAATACTGTAGTATCTATAGTTGCTCCAAGGGAATCTAAGTAAGTTATAGTATGAGTGTATGTAGTACATGGTGAACCTTCTCCATCTGAAACAGCTACCACACCGTATGTTGTACTAGTAAATAAATTAATATTATTCAGCTGTGTACAAAAGTAACTTACTACATCATTAATAGCATTTTCTACTTGTCTACCTGCAGGAACTACAACATCCACACCGCATAGAATATCAGCATCTATTTCAGTTGAATTACAGAATGCTGCAACCATTGTTGTTATAGCATCTGCTAAACTTGTATTAGTGTCAATAAGTGTTGTCTGATCACATACAATAGGTTCTCCTGTATAATATACACATTGCGCATCAAATGTTTCAGAACAAGGTGTTGCATCAGGACAATTAATCCCGTCTCCACACGGAGCTGGAGTAGTTAATGGTGTGTCTTTGCAACCGCAAGGTATATTATGTCCACAATCTTTTGCCATTTTATTCTCTTTTATTTAATTAAATTCCTGACGGATTATCATAATCAATTGTAATTTCACCTAGTACAGGAGGTATACACGTGTAAGCTAGAGTTGTAAATTGAACAAATTCACAAGGCTCACCTAGTATAACTAATCTTACTTTATAAGTTGTATTCTCTGTTAAACCATTGAATGAGTTTGTAATTGTTGCTCCAGTAGTTGCAGACACTACTACAGATTGTAAGTTAGTAGACTCTGCTTGATCCCATAGTTCTACACTTACAAGTGTATTAGAACCATTCCATGTGAATGAATAAGTTCCTGAAGTATAATCTACAGATGTAATGAATAGATCAGGACATGAACTCAAACCTAAAGCTACTGCTTGAACAATACTTTCACATGATATTCCTTGAGCAGGATCTTCTACACGTAGAGTCATTGATATATTAATATCATTATTACCATTAATACCACCAGTAAATGTTACAATAAGTGGTGCGCTTAGATTATAATGACTAGCAAGTACTCCTACGTTATTGATTGTTTGTGGTCCTGCACCTGAAGAATCTGTGATTACTATTGTAGATGAAGGAGATGCGTCAATAAATGTTCCAGGTATAGATCCAACAAAGTCTAATCTTACTTGTGTTGAACTTAGTACTGTAGCTTGGATATCAATATTTACTGCTCCACAATCTGTATCACAACAATTATCTTGGATAAATGTAACTGAGTTTCTTAAGTCACAAACAGTTAGCCATAGATTAGAAAAAGATTGTGCTAAGTTAGATACTGTAGAGTTCCAACCTGGAATGTTCTGCATAGTACCTGAGCCATTTAATTGGGGCGCAGTATTCAGACCTGCACATTGTTTTTGAATAGCCAATAGAATATCCGCTGGAAAACCAGTATAAGTTCTTAAATCACAAAACTGTGTTTCTAATGCGCTTAATACCACATCCATATCTGTTGGTACAGCAGGTTCAATTACACATGTTGGAGTTACTTGTGGTAATACAACTTCAGGAGCTGTAGCATTTTCTAGAATTGTAATTCTATCTTCATGATCTATTAGCGTCTCATTAATAGTGTTAATTTGACCTATTAACTGACATACTTTATTACCTATTGCAACTACATAATCTTTTAGTTGCATTGTAGTAATAGTATCTCCTTGCGGATTTTGGTAATAAAATTCAGAACAGATGTTTACTTCACAGTCAGGACAGCCTGATGTACTAGGTGTTGTTCCACCTGTATCTACACCGCAGCATGCACAGACTTTTTCAATAAGTAATTGTATAAGTTCTTCAAAGGTTTCTGGTGCACATTCTTTTAAATCAAAACATGATATATCATATGTGTCAACATTAAACTTATCTAAAAGTGTGCAAAGTTCAGTGGCTAATTTATAAACCACTTCACTAACTGTATCACCTTTACATAAGTCTATACACTCAATATCCGGTCCTTGCCAAAGTACACAATTGGAAGATATTGAGTTACAACCAGAATCATCATAATTAATAGGCTTCATTCTTTTTCAATTTTTATAGACAAGGTCCATTAATAATATAGTTAATTTTTTTCATTTTAGCAAATACTATCTGTTGTAATAGTTATTGCTCCTGTACTTATACATGTACTGCCGTCAAGTGATTGACATGTACCATCTATTTCATAATAATTACCTAAACCATCTGTTAAATTGTTTATTTCAACACAAGCTAAGAGTATTTGTATTTCAGATTTTCCAAAAGGCGTACTTTGAACTAAAGTATCTCCGTTTTGATTTTTATAAAAAATATCTATTGAAGTAGTTGTAGGGGGAACAACTATTCTATATGTTGCGTATGTAGGTTCACATTCTTCAGGAGCTGTAAATAAAGCAGGAAACTCTTCTGTTAAATCACTATCTGTAAAACTAATAGATACATCAACAGGAGCACCGTTAGCTAATAGTTCTAATGTTACAACTTGTGGAGTTCCTGTTATATCAAAACTTTGACCGTTTACTATTAACTGCCCAGTAGTAATGTCTTCTGGATAAGTAACTGTTAAATCTACAGTATAGAATCCATTAGGTAAACACTGAGGTTCTCCCGCTGTAACTTCAGTTTGTGACTGATCACAAGTTTCATTACATATATCAGGGTCATTAATTGCAGCTAAGTTTAATAGTTCATTCTTTACTTCCCATTTAATCTTATCATCTTCACAACAGAACTCAATACCATAACGGTCAGTTGCCATTTGTTGGAACATGATCTCACTGAATCTACATTTAACTTTATCCCAGTAAGCGGGTGTACATGCGGGTGTATCATATCCAGGCTTAACTGTTCTTGATTTTACTTCAAATACAGGAGCAGGTTCAGGTGGAGGTGGATAACACGCCTCACATGTTTTAAAACAATCTTCTACTGTATATGGGAATAGATCATAAGTTTGTGTTCTACAGATATAAGTATCAACAGATGCACAGTATATAACATCATCAACACTGTACTGAATCACACTTCCTACATAAGCACTGTAGTCTTCTTCAGTATAGTAAACGCGTTCAGGATCTGTACAGTCAGTAATTCTATAACATACTTTATTACACTCCTCACATGATACATATGTATCTGTAATATTTTCTGCTGTATATAAAGTTCCTTCACAAGGACTAAATTGTAATTCAGGTGTCCAGCAAGTATTTGGCGCAAAGTCAAATATATACGTTTGATTAGGATCTAAAGGATCTATGTCTTTATCCCATTTGATAATTAAAGTATTCTCTGGGTTAGCACAGTCTGTTAGTTCATAACAAGGAACACAAACTTCACAACTATCTGAACCATAATCTTCACTTACAGTAACTAATGTTACTACTGGAGAATCACACGGGTCTTGTTGTAATACTTTATAACAGCCTCTTAAGATCTCACCACGATCTGCAAAGGAATAGATATTACCAATAACCAGCTCTGTTGTTTCTGTAGGATCTAGTTGTATTAAGAAAGGAGGTTCTTCATTATCACATGCATCTATTAAGTAACAGCATGATAACTGATCTACTTTACTTATGATACTACATTGAGGTACACCGTTACAAAAATCTAGTTCTGAGCCATCAGGACATGTCCATTGACCCGGAGTAGAAGGATCTGGTATTTGTTGACCTATGTAATCCCTTGTACTAAATATGATATAAGGTTCTAAGTCTGCAGGTTCATTACCACAATCTGGTGCTGCTGAAAACGGTGTTGTTAAATTAGCTTGAAAGTCAGATAAACTAATATCATATATTTCTGCGCCAAAAGATGCCAGAGAATAATAGTTAATACCACTTAATTTAATAGTACGTTGACCTGTTGGTATTGTTAATGGAAATACATGCCAATAATTAAACTCTAATGTAGATTCACCTGTAGATGAATTATAGTGATCAGGAACACCAACATAAGCCACTAATACACCGTCTACTTCAATGAATACTTCATTGTCACCAGCTATACCTACTAAGTATTGTCTTGTTTTTTCTACATCCACACAAAACTCAAAAGATATTTTGGCAGGTTCTAATACATCTAACTTTTGTTGAACTGTTAGATCTGCATAAAGATTAGAAGGGTTAGCAGCGTTCCAACTACTTACAACGCTTGATTTAGTAGGAGCACCGGTAGCCCATATACCAACGGTATTAAGTCTTCCTCCAGAAGCACCTGTACCACAACCTGCTATTTGGGCAGGAGCACCTATATAATTATCTGCACCCCATAATGTACTTTGTACACCACTACTAATTAAAGGTACTACTTCAGGACCTGTACCATAGTTATCATATAACCTAAAAGAACTTCCTGTACCAGCACCTACTAAAGGTAAAGGTAAAGCACTAACATCTGGATATAGACGCAATCCATACTTGCTGTATGAAGAAGTTTTATTTCCTGCAGTTACTGTGAGTAAATTTCCAGTATATTCAGCAGGAGTAGTGCTTTCTTGCACACACTCATTATCAATTAGCTCATATCCTTCTGGACATCCACAGCCTGTACTTTCTGGTATATTGGCCATTTACTTACTTTTTTATTGTAGTAAGCGTAGCATTGTAAGTTTGTACACAAGATGTGCAACAAGATTTACCATCTGTTGCAGTTCTCTTTTTACATCCACAGCTAAGCTTCTTTCCACAGTTTTGACAATTCATATTTGTTGGTTTTAAATTGTTACTAATAACAGCTATCACATGTAAATTTACCTAAAAGTTTCATTGCGTATGTATAAAGTTGCATTCCTTTTTTAGGTTCATGACAAGTTTCTACTTTTGCTTTTGCAGCTTCTAGATACATTTTAATTTTTCTAAGTTCTTCTAGTTTCTTAGCAATCTCTTTAGTTGGCTCACAAGCGGCCACATCAATATCACAAAGAATCTTCTCATATTTTAATAGAGCTTGCGTAATACGTAAATGATTATACTCTACATATACTTGATCATTGGGTGCCACACTATATTTAATTACATATATACCGTCCGGAAAAGCACTGAATGCAGAACCACAATTATCAAACTGTAATTCTAAATCACATGCTGTTAAGTTTAACATAAAACCTGGAGCTATAGCAGGAGTAGTTGTTTCACCAAACTGTATGCTATATTTAAAACCAGGTAATGTAATTTCTAATATAGGGCAATCAACAGGAACTATTGTACTATATACACTGGTATCTACAATGCGTAGTACACAGTCATTCATTACGTCTAAAGCTTCTAAGCTTAATTTATGTTGAGCCATAATTATTGTTTTAAACTAAAAAAGGAGAGAAGAGTAAACATACTCCACTCTCCTTTATATTGTATATTAACCTTTACTTATTAAGGTGCTACTACAGGAACTGTGTAATCACACTCTTTTACAGTGTAATCTTCAACTCCTTCACAATTGATGTTACAGTCCTCAATTAAGGTTGCAAACTCATTTTCTAATACTGAATTAGTTTGAGCAGTTCCTACAATATCTAACAAGTATTGATCATTGTCAAATACTCCAGTTGGATTGTTGAAACGTGGAACTGAGTGTAAGATGAAGAAACGTCCGTAAAGAGCAGTTCTATCAATGATGTCATAAGTAGAAGTACCTTGAGTAATCTCACGGATTCTTAAGTCAGAATGCAAGAAGTTTTGCAAGTAAGACTCAGATAAGATTACATCTCTTAGTACAGATTCTCCAAGACCGTTAGCTTGAACACCTTCACAGATTGTAGTTACACAAAGACCTTCAAATGCACAAGGATCTCCATTCAAATCTACTTCAGAAGCAAACAATTGAATTGGCTCTTTTCCATAGTAATCTGTAGTTTGGAACGTACAGTCTTCAAATTGTGTATCTACGTAAGCTCCTAAAAGGATAAGACCTGCAGTTGTACCTCCAGCAGCAAGAGCCGCATCAAAATCATTACCTGGATTCAATCCTTCTTCAGCAATTACAGTAGCATCATATCCATAAGAATCACCATCTACTACAACTAGAGGACGGATAAAGTCTTTCAAATATGGATCTTCAGCAATTTGCTTAGCCCACTCAACATAAACAATTGCAGGATCTACTGCAGTTGGAGCAGCTGGATCATCACAACATCCTGTGTAAGCAGCAAGATTTCTGTAAAGGTTATGATTTGCAAAACGCAAAGCAGCTGTACCTTTAACTTCTACACGTAGGTAATAAGTTTGTTCACAGATAAACTCTTTGTTACAGTCTACACCATTGTCTGGAGTACCACCTAATTCAAGAACCGCACGTGAAGCAGCATTTGGATCTACTTTCCAAGCTTTTCTTAAATACTTAGGGTTGATTACTTTTGACTTGTGTGACTCTTGGTAACCTCCGTGAAAAGGACCTTGCTTGTCATTCTTTTTCAAAGAAGCAGCCCCAATATAAAAAGGACAGCACTTAGCGTTATTGCTTAAAAGAATAGACTCATTAGTTTTTGAATCAAAGAATCCAACAACACCTGGTCCTAATACCCAACCTTCAGCAGCAGCTGTACTTTTTAAATTTGAAACATGCATACCAGTTGTGAGTAGAATACCTGATTTAACTTCAGCTGCTCCTCCTGGAGTTCCTGGTGTACCTACTGGCGGTTGATCTCCGTAGGTAGCTACAAACGTTTTTCTAAACGCGTGATTAAAATAACTCATAATTTTTAATTTTTAAATAAACATCTATATATAATATACAAAAAATTATTTCATATTGCAATATGCAATAAAAAATTATTTAAGAAATAATAGTTTGTATTTTGCTTTATTAATAGCATCCTTAATCAAGTCTAGATTATTTACTACTTCTGAATAAGGAATCATTTCTTGAGCTTCATGTATATGCTCACACTTTTCTCTCATGTAATCTAAAGCTTCTTCTACTGATTTTAGATATACTGGTGGAGTCTCAGGATAATCTAGAATAGTCTCAGCAGCACCTTGATAACCTTCAAGTACTGTATCTATTAGATCTGGAAGTGCATCATACAACTCACCTAAAGCCATATGTTGTGCAAAAGCTCCACTACCATTAACTCTTAAGTGTAGTTTATGAAACTCTGGCGTTGTTTTTAGAAGACATCCTAATGTCATTGCTAAATAAGCACCTGGATCATTAGATGCTGTCATAGAAGATTTCATCATGCCCATAGGCTTGTATTCTTCTACCTCTCTTTTTAAAATTCTACTTTTCTGTATCATGGGTTTTAGTTATTTCCTTCTACTTGAGAAGAAGCTGTTTGCTGTTGGTTAAATGATTCAATATCACCAGCCAATATCTTAGCAGCCTCATCTATAAATAATTCAACAATATCATCCTTAAATTCACATTCTACATCAACTGTAGTAGCTTGTTGTGTATAAGGATCTACACAACCAGCAATTTCTATTCTAGTAGGTTGTCTATAATAAGATAAGATTGCTTCAGAAATATCAAACTCATTATTAGTATAGATACGCACTCTGTTTGTTTTTAATGTACAGAATGTCTCTCCCCACTCAAAGCTTGGTTGTTTGTTCTTATCTCTAAGTAGCTCATCTACGTTTGCCTCTTCAGCTAAGTAGATAACCATATTTCTTTTATCATTACAGCAGTTATTGTCTGCTTTACCGGTGATTCTTTTCCATTCCATATAATCACCAGGTAAGATCAAAGATGATTCATAATAAAGATCCTTCTTAGAAAGATTAATTACTTCTTCTTTAAGTAGTATTTGTAAATCATCTATACGTCTTTTAGACTGCTCATCTCCCGTTTGTTTCACGTTAAGACCATGCAAGTTTCTACGGCACCATGCAACTTGGCCTTTATTGAAAGCCTCAACAATTTGCCAGCACTCTATATTATCATAGTCTAAACTAGCAATCTTATTAAGTCTTTGCTTTATCTTAAGTTGTATAGTTGCGTTATTCATTACTTAGCTTTTCTTTTCTTACCGGCAGCTGCCATTTTAGCCATTTTCTTTTTTCCATATTTCTTACGTCCTATAGAAGCAGCAATAGCTTTAGCTGCTTTTTCAGATTTACCACTCTTTTTAATTTTATCTGTAAGAGCTTTAAATCTTTTACCTGTTCCTAACTTTGGTTTCTTTTTCATGTATCCCAATATATAAAAAACAAATCATCACCATTTGACTTTATGTGACCAGTATCTAGCTGAGAAGATATCTGGCTTACTGTCTTGAGCGTTGTGTCTTGCGTAGTAACTTTTTTTTCTGGCTTTATCTTTTGCTGATGTAGGATTTTTGCCTGCTCCCTTAACTCCTTGTTGTCCAAATCTTATCAGTTTAGTTTTATCACCTTTTTTAGCCACAACCACATGTGACTTCTTTGGATGACTAGGTGTACGTTTAGGTTTGTTATACCCAGAAACCCCAGCTCTTGCAAGCTTGGGGTCTTTACGGGTATTATTTTTTTTAGTTGCCATTAATAACGTCTTCCTTTTCCGTGTCTAGCACGTCTTTGGGTTTGTCTTCTTTTTCTTGCAATTCTTCTTCCTCTTCCTCTACATCCAGGACCTGGACCTGCACATTGTTCTTGAGTATCATCCATAACGGTTCCTGCTACAGATTCACCTTCATACATTCCAGGTACGGCTACACCGCCCTCATTATACACTTTTTTCATTTTTTTCATTGCCATAATATATAAATTAATTTGTTATCTGTTTTTACCTTTATGTAAACCGTGACTAGCATGTTGCTTACCAGCTTTAGTAGCAGCTCTTTTTTTCTTATTAGCAGCTGCTAGTTTTTTTCTGCCACCGGAAGTACTTTTTAATTTAGCTATAGTTTTGGCT
>Ga0209536_100001578_pt1 | contig 37425 bp, 25 predicted proteins | sample DeeMarSeWOR28_12_FD_187461 | JGI IMG/M metagenome (GOLD analysis project Ga0209536, IMG submission 187461) | Marine sediment microbial communities from White Oak River estuary, North Carolina - WOR-2-8_12 (SPAdes) (version 2) | ecosystem: Environmental > Aquatic > Marine > Intertidal zone >... | reverse complement strand
AATATTCCCCACTGCTGCCTCCCGTAGGAGTCTGGGCCGTATCTCAGTCCCAGTGTGGCTGATCATCCTCTCAGACCAGCTACCCATCGTCGCCTTGGTAAGCCACTACCTTACCAACTAGCTAATGGGACGCAGGCCCATCCCTATGCGCTAGCATAACCAGCTTTAATTTCATTTGCTTATGCAATCGAAACCACATTTGGTTTTAGCCTCACTTTCGCGGGGTTATCCCAATCATAGGGGCAGGTTGCCTACGCGTTACTCACCCATCCGCCAGTTTACTCCTCCAACCGAAGTCGGAGTTTCTCCTTGACTTGCATGTGTTAGGCACGCCGCCAGCGTTCGTCCTGAGCCAGGATCAAACTCTCCGTTGTCAAATAATCACTTATTTTCGCATTTGGGTTTACTCACTATCCTCCCCCTACTCACTAGAAAACTCTAGCCTGTAGGAAGGTCATTTTTTCAAAGAACGTACTCTGTCATATTATGACAGGGATTAAAATATTAACAAATATTGTAAGCGCTGTCAAGAGACAAAATAAAAATAATTATCAAAAAACTTGATGACGAGCCACAAAATCTATATTTGGAAACCTCTGAATCCAAGCGAAATTTTTATTAATGATTCTTGCCGCTCTACCGCACAGTAAAAAGGAACCGAAGTCTATATTAAACCCGAATTCGAAATGAAAAAAAATCTATCTTTTGGAGGAACGCCCTGACGTAGAATTACTTGATCGGGACCCGGAACTGCGACCTGGTCTCGAAATGGAACCTCTGCTTGAGCTCCTAAAACTCGAGGAACGACCTGAAGAAAACGAAGGACGTCGAGAAGAGGAACTTCTCGAATACTCTTTTCCGCCCGATTTTCTGATGACAGGTCGATTACGGTATTTAGCTCTATCATTTCTAATGGAAGGTCGTGTCCGGTTGCGATCATCAATCTTGGCTTGCTTCCCGCTTCGCACAGACCTTCTATTATTCTCGGTCAACAATTTATCATTTGATGCCCGGTTTACTACTCTATTGTTTTGATCGGATCTTTTATATGCAGACCGGCGATCGAATGCTCTTCTTTGAAACTTCCGGTCGTAGGAATAGATATATCCCGGGTAATACCAGTAGGAATAGTAATAATCATAATACCACCACGGCCCAAATGGCCCATAGTACGAATATCTCCAGGAATACCAGGGATAATAACCAACAAAAAATCCCCATCTTGGGTAATACCACCAGGGATCCCAATAGGCATAAAAATCATAATAAGGATCATAGCAACAATAGGAATCTGAATAATATTCTCTTTCAATTAGTGAATCTTCTTCAACATAATTTGATTGGATATAGGAGTATTCTTTATCCTCGGTTCTATCTACCAAATCAAGCTGGGTAAAGCACCCTGAGAAAAAAAGGGACGTCAAGATAAAAATAGTGAGGAAGGAAAATTTGATCTTCATGATTACCCCTTGTTATATAAAAGTAACTTTCTATGAAGTAATCTTGTTCCCTTTTAACATAACGGTTTATTCAAGATAAAACAACAAAAAATAAATCCAGGTTGAGGTAAGCGGGATCACTAACTTAGAAAAAGAGCGACCTTATAATATATGGGTAAGTACGAGGTTAGAATGCCTGTAGAAACTTATTGGATATATTTACGCCCGAGATCGTAAGAAATAATGAACGTTTAATCAATTGATTACGATAATGAAACTTGATTAAGGTAAAGTTACCAATTATATTCTATTAAAAAATGGAGTGATAAAAGATTATGTTAGGATTTTCTTCAATGAGAAATAATTTCACCAGCCGGGTTCAAAAGGTTATCCGGTACTCAAAAGAAGAAGCAATGCGATTGGGACATGACTATATCGGAACCGAACATCTACTGCTCGGAATTCTGAAAGAAGGCGAAGGCATTGCGGTCAAAATTCTCAAAAATTTGAACATCGACTTGGAGAAACTAAAACAACGCATTGAAGAAGCTTCAGGGCCCGCAGGCGGAATGATGACCCTCGGAAACCTGCCGCTTTCAAAGAGAGCCGAAAAGGTTTTGAAAATAACTTACCTGGAGGCCAAAAATTTTAAATCCGACATAATCGGCACAGAGCATTTGCTGCTTTCTTTATTAAAAGAGAAGGAAGGGCTGGCAGCTCAGGTTTTAGTCAGCTTCAATATTGACTATAATATAGGTTACAATGAGTTAAAAAATATTTTAGAAGGAAAACCATCCATGTCTTCTTACAGCTCTCAACCATCGCAAAAAGTAAAGACACCGGCACTTGATCACTTCGGAAGGGATTTAACCCAGTTAGCACTTCAGGGGAAATTGGACCCCATCATTGGGCGAGATCAGATTATTGAACGAGTTGCGCAAATTTTAAGCAGGCGGAAGAAAAACAACCCGGTCTTAATCGGGGAACCGGGGGTTGGAAAAACAGCTATTGCTGAAGGGTTAGCTCTGAGAATTATCAGCAAGAAAGTGCCGCGGATTCTACATAATAAACGGATAGTCGCTCTGGATATGGGAAGCATTGTTGCCGGAACCAAATACCGCGGTCAGTTTGAAGAACGGATGAAGGCCATCATGACTGAATTAGAAAAGGCGGATAACGTTATCCTATTCATCGACGAATTGCATACAATAGTCGGAGCAGGAGGAGCCTCTGGATCATTGGACGCCTCTAACATGTTCAAACCCGCATTAGCCCGCGGTGAACTGCAATGCATCGGTGCAACCACCTTGGATGAGTATCGCATGTACGTTGAGAAGGATGGGGCTTTAGAACGCCGTTTTCAAAAAGTAATGATTGAGCCCACGACACCTGAGGAAACATTGGAGATTTTACGCTTTATTAAATCCAAGTATGAAGAACATCACCGGGTTGACTATTCGGATGAGGCGTTGTTGGCAACTATCCGGCTTTCTGAAAGGTATATCACGGACAAGTTTTTCCCGGATAAAGCGATCGATGTTTTAGACGAAACCGGATCACGGGTCCATATTTCCAGTATTGTTGTTCCCAAGGAAATTTTAGAACTCGAACAGCGGATTGAAAAAATTCGCCTGGAAAAAGAACAATACGCCAAACAACAGGATTTTGAACGCGCAGCGAAACTAAGAGATGTGGAACGACAACTGCAAGAAGAATTGATTTTTGAAAGAAACAAATGGGAGCGTAAAGAGGACAGCAACATTGCTGAAGTAACTGAAAATGATATTGCAGAAGTGGTTTCCATGATGACCGGCATTCCGGTCCAGAGGGTGGCGAGCAGCGAGTCAGAAAAATTACTGCATATGGAAGATCATTTAAGACAAGTCGTCATCGGACAAGATAAAGCAATTGAGACAATCACCAGAGCTATTCGCAGGACACGGGCGGGTTTGAAGGACCCAAATCGCCCCATAGGATCATTTATTTTCCTGGGACCGACCGGGGTTGGAAAAACGCATCTGGCAAAAATGCTCGCCGAATATCTTTTTGAGAGAAAAGATGCGCTCATCAGAATGGACATGTCTGAATACATGGAAAAATTTTCCGTATCGCGAATGGTCGGTTCCCCGCCGGGATACGTGGGGTACGAGGAGGGCGGACAATTAACCGAGAAGGTTAGACGACACCCTTATTCCGTTATTCTTTTTGATGAGATCGAAAAAGCGCATCCCGATGTATTTAATATTCTTCTGCAGGTGCTTGATGAAGGACAATTGACAGACAGCCTGGGGAGACGGGTGGATTTTCGCAACACAATCTTGATACTGACCAGCAACGTCGGTACCCGGGAAGTGAGAAAGAATCTTTCTATGGGGTTCACCCAGACTACCCAGGATAGTGATTACGACGTAATGCGAGATAAAATTGACGCGGAGATGCGCCGAATTTTTAACCCCGAATTTCTCAATCGGTTGGACGAAGCCATCTTCTTCCATAAGCTTGAGAAAAGCGATGTACTCAAAATTGTGGAAATCATGGCAAATGATATGGCAGGCAGGCTTCTCGAGCACCGCATCACCTTAGAACTAACCGATGGCGCCAAAGAGTTCATTCTAGGGCAGGGATTTGATCCGATTTTAGGAGCACGCCCGATGAAAAGAGCGCTGCAAAAATATATTGAAGACCCGCTCGCTGACGAGATACTGAAGGGTAAATTCTCTGAGGGATCATTAATTAAGATTAAAATGAAGAACAAGACTGAATTAGGTTTCTACGAACAGAAGAAAAACATCGACGTGAAAGAATAATATTAAAATCCGGTTTTCATATAAGAAAAAAGCTCAACAGATAATGTGTAGGGCTTTTTTAGTTTACCTAATCAAATTTTCGATTAATCTTTATCTTTCTTTTCTAAAAATTCTCCAGCCTCCTTCAACAATTTTTGCTCTTTCTTAGTAAGACTGCTATGTCCATACTTATTAATTTTGTCAAGCAATTCATCCATTTTCTTTGAGTAATAATCCTGCAGATTTTCCTCTTCAAATTGCTCCGACTTCTTGAAGGGTTTCAGAAAGAGTCTTTTTTTTTGAAAAAATCCTTAAAAAAATTACGTCCGATTCCCCACTTTCGGTATCTATGTTTAATATAAAAGAATCCTGCCACCATCCCACCAAGATGAGCAATATGGGCGACACCATCATGATTATAAGCAGAGAGAAATTCAATTACGCCCAAAATGAGTGCGAAATATTTTGCTCTGATCGGAAACAAAAAATAAAGGTAAATGGGTTCATCCGGATAAAACAATGCAAAAGCTGCCAACAAACCATAAATAGCCCCGGAGGCTCCGATGGTAGGAATGGGCGAACCAAAATTCCAAAGAACATTCGCTACTCCGGCTGTAACTCCGGTAAGAAAGTAATATTTTAAAAACTCCTGTGTTCCCCATGTTCCTTCGAGTCTGATGCCAAACATCCACAGCACGAACATATTAAAGAAAATATGCCAGAAATCACCGTGCAAAAACATGTAAGTAACTAATTGCCAGATCGTGAAGTTCTTTATCACCGATTGAGGGACTAGTCCAAAAGTACCTGCATTAATGAATTGGGGAAGTAGCATTTGTCCCACGAAAACGGCAACATTCGCCAAGATCAAATTCTTTACTGCCGGAGTCATCCTCATTCCAAAACCAACGTTATACATTATCGTTCCTCATAATTAAGAATTGGAAAGTAAAAAGTAAAAAGGCAAAAAACAAAAACTTCTAACTTATTTTACTTCTCACTTCCGCCTCTTGACTTTTAGTTTTTTCCTTCTTAGTAAGCTTTGGCAAAAACCACTCTTTTTCGACTGGGTTTACCGCTGATAACGCATTTACCCGGCTCTTCATCGCCCTCAAACGGTATGCCTCGTATAGTCACATTTAGATCGCTCTTAACCTGTTCTTCTTCTTCGGGATCGCCGCTCCAATGACTATAGGCAAATCCTCCGTGAATTTCCGGTTTTCCCGGATTTCCGGGAGTGAAGAATTCATAAAAATCCTTTTTTGTATCTATTTTAACAAGGTTCTTTTCCCGAAAGTCCATGGCTTTTTGATATAACGAATTCTGAATATCATCCAATTCATTTACAACCGTTGCGAGGAATTCATTTTTCGAACTGTTCACACGCTCTTTATGTTCTTTGTCACGCCTTGAGAAGGAAACTGAATCATTTTCTAATTCACTGGGGCCAATTTCGACTCTTATAGGAACTCCCTTTTTTACCCAATGCCAGAATTTTTCGCCACCGCGCAGATCGCGGTCATCGATCTCCGTTGAAATTGGCAAACCATTGTAATTGATGTCTCGCATTTCAGATCCGAGTTGATGACAATACCTCATTATTCTCTCTTTCGCTTCCGGTTTCGGTATAATTGGCAAGATGACGATCTGAGAAGGTGCGAGTTTGGGCGGAAGGATTAAGCCGCCATCATCACCGTGCATCATCACAAGCGCGCCGATTAGTCGGGTAGACACGCCCCAGGAAGTTGTCCAGGCGAATTCCTCTTTACCATTGGAATTTAGAAATTTGATATTTGAGGCCTTCGAAAAACTCTGTCCGAGGAAATGGGATGTGCCGGATTGAAGCGCTTTACGGTCCTGCATCATTGCCTCAATGGAATATGTTGCAACCGCACCCGGGAAGCGCTCACTTTCAGTTTTCTCACCCTTAATGACCGGCATGGCCATATATTTTTCAGCAAATTCAGCGTAAATGTTGAGCATCCTGAATGTTTCTTCCTCAGCTTCCTCTATTGTTGCGTGGCAGGTATGCCCTTCCTGCCATAAGAATTCGGTTGTGCGCAAAAATAACCTGGTGCGCATCTCCCACCTGACTACATTTGCCCATTGGTTTATCAACAATGGCAAGTCTCGATATGATTTCACCCATTTTGAGAACATCTCACCAATAATGGTTTCAGATGTCGGGCGTATAACAAGCGGCTCTTGCAAAGGAGAAGCGGGTATCAGCCCGCCCTCCGGACCTTGTTCCAATCGATGGTGGGTTACGACAGCACACTCCTTGGCAAATCCTTCAATGTGCTTTGCCTCTTTTTCAAGAAAGCTTAAGGGAATAAACAAAGGGAAGTAGGCATTCTTGTGTCCGGTTTCTTTAAACATTCCATCGAGAATTCTCTGCATGTTTTCCCATATTCCGTATCCCCAGGGTTTTATGACCATACACCCACGCACTGGTGAATTCTCCGCAAGATCGGCCGCTTTAATAACCTGCTGGTACCATTCCGGATAATCTTCTGATCGAGTAGGTGTGATCGCAGTCCTAATTTTTTGTCCCATGCTTTGGCAATTCATATTAATGGTTAAATCTTTTCTTCCGTTTCAGTGCCGCGAACAACAAAAGAATAAAATAAAATTTATTGGATCATTCAAGGGATAAAATTATGATTTTTTAAAATCTGACGGATCAGAAAATTCAGGAAAGGAGCCCTTTGGGTCTTAATCTATTTGCTGATTAACCAAATAAATGGTCGTATCCCGGACACCCTCAAAAAGGTGCATTTTTGAAAGAACTGACCGGTTCAACCATTTAACACCTTTGACCTCAACATTAGCACCCCCCCTTACGAACCTGCTAATGCATTCACCTGTTTGACTCTATTTAGTTTTTCAAGGTAACGAGATACTTATTTGGTTAATCCTTGTCCGTGAAAAGCATTCGGCAATAAATCCTTCAAAAAGGCTTCCTCTTTTTTGCCATCACTTGAATACATAATAACTCTAATATTCGGGGCATAATCAATAAGCATTTGCCGGCAGGCTCCGCAAGGGGGACAAGGCTCCTTTAAATCACTCATAACGTAAAGGCGATCAAACTTGCGGTATCCTTCGGATAGAGCTTTAAACAAAGCGACTCTTTCGGCACATATCGTCAGACCGTAAGAGCTGCTCTCTATATTAATGCCCGCTACCGCATGCTCATCATTAGTTACTAATACAGCGCTCACATGGAAATTCGAATATTGGGCAAGCGCCTGTTTTTTGGTTTCTCTCAGAATGTCTAAGATCTCTTGTTCGTCCATTTCAAATATTCGAATGACTTGCTAAAAAAAAATCCCTCAAAGGAAATTGAGGGATTCTTTTAAAATAAAAGAATTTAAGCACTACTTTCGATCTTCTTCTTCTAATAACTGACGAAGCTCTTCAAGTTCTTTTTCAGCTTGTTCCCTTTCACGTCTGATGCGCCTCAATTCCTCCTCTATGGATTTCGTCCGTTCTTTCTCCTGCATCATTGACTCATAAAAATCTAGCTTTTTTCTAACGTCAACTCCTCTTCCACTGCGGAAACTGGCGCTTTCTCTTATCAAAACAAAGTTCATTCCCAAATAAAACTTCCACGAATTATAGTTTGGATATTTCGTCCCAACGTTATTATTCAAGCCTCGTGGATATCCGGCCGGAATTCCAGTTGTGTTCTCATCCTTCGTAACTCGAATATCGGCCCCCAGATCAAAATTAACTGCTTCTACGGGCTTAAAAGTAATTGATGGTGTAAAATACATATAATTTTCCCTGCTGAAAACTGCCGTATCAGGCTCAGAGGTAAAAGCACCACCCCACAGTTCCAAATTTATATTAAATAATTCGGTTGGAAAAACAAAACCAACGCCATATTGCAGTTGTGCTGCGCCGGTACTAGCTTCAAGCGCGGGGGCGATTACGGTCCCCTGAGGGTTTTTTATTTCGTCGAAAAGAACCTGTCCTTTATCATTATGGCTATAATAACCTAAGTTTAGGTGAAAACTAATATCCCTTTCGGGGAAATATGGATCCATATAGTAGGAGAACAATCCCATTATTCCGAATTCAAAAGCGCCACCCGCATAAATTTCAAAAGGATAGTTATGCATGTCGCCCATCGGGATACGGAACGATAATATTGCGCCAGCTTGACTTCTATCGCTTCCTAAAGCGATAGATCCGGCTTTGAAATCAAGGAAGAGATCATCGGGAATGTTATGTTCACCTGGCCTGTTGGTGTCCTGATACAATCTCATCATAGCCACAACATCAAAATGATTGATAATGCCATACGATAGCGCCGCGTCACCGGTAACACTCCACCAACCAGTAGATTGTGGTTGGGCTTGACCTAAAGATTCTACTGCTTTTGTATAGAAACTCATTGAGGGTTTAAATTGCAACCTCCCCGGTTTTAAACTCGAAGCCGTCTGAACGTGCAGCAGACTATTTCCTCCATTAGTAGCGCCCCATAGCAGCAGTGAATTTAACAGCAGAATGGAGATTACAACCACAAACTTTTTTGACATGATACCCCTCCGGATAAATTAGTCAGAAAAATATTAAAACAGTTGGTTTTAGTCAAGTAATAAATTTCTTGCAAGTTATTGTTTCACTTAATTCTCGACGCAATTAAAATAACATTGGCAATTATCGCCAAATCTCTCACAAATGAAACTACATTTCGAAAAATACTTGAAATACTTCCTGAAACGATTATTACATCTCCGGGTTGAAGCGGCACTAACAAATCTTTGTTGCCCGTCTTAATGAATTCCTCTAAGTTTACAGTAATTACCTCCTGATTTTTTCTGATAATCCGAACATCATTTAATCTCGCCGTGCCCAATGGCCCTCCGGCTGATGAGAGCAGATCCACAATGCCAAAAGCGCTTGGAATGCTATAAATACCTGGTTTTTGTACATGCCCCCATAGATTTACCGTAATTAAAAGCACATCGTTGCTGCCCAAAATGTATTGTGCAGGTCTGTCACTATATTGAGCTGGTGCTTGCGCTCCATAATCCTGTCCAAATGCAATTTGTGAACAAATAAGAATCAGCAAAAGAAGATGAAAAACTCGTCCCACACACTTTCTCGCTTTTTATGAGATAACAAACCATCACTAGTTGGCTTTCGGTCCTTGATTCCCTTACTTTTTAATAAACACCCTCTTGGTGAGCTTTTTCCGTTATTGAGCATAATCGTTTGAAACATGTTTAAGTTTAGAAAAAATATAATTATAATTTTCAATTATTCCATGTAAAATAAGAAAATAGGTCAAAGACGATTCCCTGACCGTTGAAAATGGAATTAAGGCACGGCAAAATATGACCAATCCGATTCGGAACCATTGTTATTTTCGCTGCCAATAATGTCGATCCGCCACCGATATTGCCCTGCCGCCAAGCTATCTATCCCCAACTGTGAGAGACTCCAAGTTGGAGGTGAAGAATAATCACTTTCTATTTTGATCAACACAGAATCGTAGGTTCCAAAAGCTGTTTGTTTTGACAAGCGAAAAATAAATCTATCGGGTGCCGCATTTAATGGCCACTGCCATTGAAAAGTACCGCTAAATGGCGGCGGAAAATTCAGGGTACACACATCCTCCAACCGGTAATCGGACGCGCTGGAAAGTGGTCCTTCCTGATCTGCATCCTCCGCGCTGATTCGATAGTAATAACGAGTTCCGGCAACCACATTTTTGTCGAAATAAGAAGTATCGATTTTACCGGGTATGCTCTGACTCCTTACGTTGGCGATCGGGCTAAGTGCGGTTGACGAATCGCTGGTGCTCCTATAAACACGGTACCCGGCCAGATCATTATCTTGCACGGGATGCCACTGAATGATTATTCCATCGCGCGGAGGCTGAGAACCAAGAATGAATTCTGCATCGATCCCTGTTTCAACTGCAACATCTTCCGGAGATTTATTGACCAATTTGACCTTGCCTGGAGCGGGATTTTCGCTGCTGGTACTATCTTCACAGCTCCAAATAAGGAGAATAGCACTTAATAGAACACAGATAAATATGAAGGTATTATTTTTCATCTTTCTCACAATTGAATAAAAGTGCTGACCCGATGGCTCCCTCCTAATTCATGCCCTTTGTATGCATAATCGAAGCGGAAAAGAGAAATCCGCATTCCTACGCCAGCGGTGAATTCGCCATCGTTCAAACCGAAACGGATAGCCAAGCGGTTATTATAGATATACTCTGTTCCTACATGGTAGGTATTCTCAAACCTCCCCCTTAACGAAAATGCAACTAACAATTGGCTGTTCAATCTGGTTAATGGTTGAAAATATGAAGTCCCCAAGTTCCAGCTACGCTTTATTCGATCTGCGTGCCGTGAATCAGTATCCCAAGTAATTTTGGTGTTGAATAAATCTTTCATCGCAAATCCAAAAGAGACTTTACCTAAACGGCTGTCATCCATTAAATCATCCAAACCGAAATTGAACATCGTTCCTAAATCGAATCCCACTCCGGATGATTTTTTCTCAAACAACGATTGACGAATAAACTTTACATTAATCCCGACCGGGATTGTAATTGGAAGAACAAAATATTGCCATCCGAAATCGAGGTCTATCTTGTTCAGTTTTGCAAGAGTGACTATAAAGGCGTCGTTTTGAAAGTTGGAGAAGTCAAGTGCATCACCCGTCAAAACCGTGCCCAGTCTCTTGAGTTCCTCCCAACTGCCACCTGAAACCGAGCTTTCGGCAATTCTTTCCTCATAAGTGCTGATATCGAAAATATTGCCTGGGTCATAAAAGGGTACCTCCGGAACCGTTAACCGAATCCAATTGATAGAAATTGCTCCGGCCCCATAAAGGGGTCGTGTAAATCCAACATGAAAATGTCTTTCCAGTGACTTGAACAACGAGGCGTACATGCCTGCCAATTCAGCTTTTGGAATAGTAGAAATTCCAGCGGGATTCCAATAAAAAGCGGTCCCGTCATTTGCCACTGCCACAAAAGCTTCACCCATTGCCATTGCTCTGGCGCCGATACCCAGCTCCAGGAATGCGGCAGCATTATCCCCACCCTGCCCCAATAGACGGTTCTGAAATAGCGTCGATATAGCCACGCAGCAAATAATTAAATATTTTAAAGGGTTACTCATTTCAATTTAGCCACTTTCAAAATTTCTTCCCGGGTTTCGTCCCCTAATTTTGCACGAATAAACGCAAAGTAAACACCGTTTGCCACCTTCACGCCTTCCCTGTCAGTACCATCCCACATCAGCTCATTATATCCCAGATTCTTTGCCCCGAACCCTCTGGTATCATGAATTGTATTTTCGTCTTCCATGATCCGTTTTATGAGTCTTCCGCTAACTGTGTAAATACGAATCTCGAACTCATCCAGCACATCTCCGGTAACGAAATAAGAAAATACCGTAAAATCGGTAAATGGGTTGGGATAATTACCAAAGATATGCACATCAAATTGGTCATTGACAACTAACTGCCACTCTTTCACGGATGAATTGCCGTTAACATCGCTTAGCTGAACTGAGAATCGGTGCTCTCCGGCATCCAATTCCGGATATACAGTAATTCCCAGGATATTATTTCTTTTGGTAGAATCCGGGATAAATACTTTTTCCTCAGGCAAAGTTGCATTGTCCATCAAAACCCGAATATTATCTTTTGAAAAATTCAAACCGCTTTCATCCTCAACCACGACATACATTACCGGTTTGGATGAAATCACGGCGCGATTCTGGATGGGTCTTCCGTTTACAGTTAGCTCAATCCGCGGAGCATTTTCATCCTCGCTTAAGAACGGGGCGTAGACTGAACTCTTGGTAGAGTGTGCCACTATCGTTCTCCCAACTGAATCGATGGAAGCATCTGAAAAGAGCCAGGGCTGAGAGTTGGATGATTTTTCATAGAGTCTGACATTCTCATAATTTGGTGTGCTTCCTAAATCAATTTGCAGATAAAAAGGCGTGATTAACTGCACTTCCGGATTTAACAGGCGAACTTCAACTCCATGATATTTTGACTGCATTACGATAGAAAGCGGGGTCAATCCAGGCTGATCGGTTGGCGGCTCGAATTCCTTTAATCCAATCTTAACGGCCGTCGGTCGATCCACGCCGCCGGGTGGGAAAAAAACCTTATAAGCCGGGCTTGTGGATATGGTATCAGAACTAACATTCGAGTAGGTGGAACCCAACTCCGGAGTCACATTGAAAATAGCGCTCGATATTAGCGAGCTGTCCACATTATTCTCGCGGTTGAAATCGGATATCTCATTTAACGGGTCTATGCTGGCGTATATCCGAAAATCGGTTCGTGACAGATCGAGGGGAAAATCCACTTTTACAGCAATGCTGTCGTCAGGTCTTACATCGATACTGCCGATTGCAAAGGATACCTGATTATTGAAATTGTCATACCCATCGTAGAAATACACCGGAGTACCTAGGGCAATCGATCCACCGTGGTTCCCTAAATTGACCTGTAATTGAGCCCTCTCCTTTCCGGCAAAGCTAAATGAATTAGAATAAATAAAAACATCCGGTCTTTCATCAACTATCCTATATTTCTGATTTCTGAAAATACTCTTGTTCCCCTGCAGGTTCTCTACATAAATGGTATAATACACATTTCCCACTTCATAGACTGGCGGGAATGGATGAAGCGTCCTATATACTCCCGGCTCTATCTCCTGTGCATGAAGCGTATCGCTAAAATTATTTTGCCTCAGCAGATAAACCCTCTGAACTCCCTGAGCATCCGATACTTTAAAGGTCACATGAACGCTATCGTCAGCATCCGGTGCCAAAGGCTCGATGACCAGAGAATCGATGACAGCGTAATTAATTCCAATTCTTACAAAACCGCTGGCATCCTGATTCTCGTTTGATAAATAAGCGCGAACCACCCCGGTACCTTCGGGATAATTTCCCGGCACTTGCAGCATGACTGCGGTCGAAGAATTCGTTGTAAAAATCGGAAGCCTGTTCACAATGCCGTCATTATTATCAGCAATCTCAATATAGCCCTCCGCCGGAAAGAAAGGGGACTGAATGGTAACTTCTAACGTATCCCCCGGTTGAGGATTATTATTACTTAAACTCAATTCCAGATCTTCGGGCGTCCGTGCCATTCTTATGTAAGGCTCACCAATAAGATTATATTGGTGAACCATATCATCACCCAGGTAATTGCCCGATTGGTGCTGCGGCGTGGGTAAAAGTCTGTCGTTTACATAATAGCCGGACCTTGAGCTCAAGTAATAGATCTTCCCCAGAGTAATTCCCTCACCCACGGTAAGAGTTTCATCAAGGAGGCTTTGATCAATGGCCCAAAGCATGGAAAAATCGTTATAGGCCCAACCCAATCCTGACGAAGCGATGACCCCGATGGCACCTTTATTTGGTGCAAGTACCAGTTTTTGAGCCAAACCAAACTGTCCGGGATTATCAAAGGCTCCTGTAAAACAGGTCATACTGGTAATGAAAGGATACTTCCCTTTGTTATTCAAACGGTCAACATCGCTGAGGTTCATTAATCTCACATCCGCCCATACTCCTCCGCCACCATGGCCTAAGAAGTTGATCATGAACAGACCATCATCAAAATACTCGATTAAATCGGTTGACGTACCATAATTCGGGTCGGGAGTTATGCTGGTGTCTCGGATAACGTTCAACCTGAAGGAGGACACATAATCCGGAATTTGATTTTTAATGACGCGGGAATTTTGGGTTCTAAATAGTGGACGATTACCATCAAGTTTATCTACGGTTGCCTGATCATTTCCGCTAACAAACAAAGCCTGGTTTCGCCACTGACCCACTGGGGCATTCTGTTCGTACTCCAGAATTTTCTCGACAGCAATAATTACCTCACTGTTTGTCGAGGCAGGAATCCGACCGACGAATAAATCCGGTAACAAATCATTACCCGAAACTAAGCCATAAGGGAAGTCTGTGGCAACAGCACCAAATTCAATGCTTTGATAAAAGAAAGTGGGAACCAAATCTGCATTAACGGGAGAGGGGGATTTATAATCATAATTGGCGTCGCCTAACAGGAGAACATATTTCAATTTATGATTCTGGTTCCAATTCCGGTAGGCGTACTTAAGGAAACTCTTTATCGCCAATGGCGACTTTAACCCATAATTGAATTCATCATATATATCCTCTACATTTACCAATTCCACGTCTAACCCCTGGGTTCGCCTATAATCCCTTAGCGGCACTGCGTTGTTGTAAAAACGAGAATGAGTGATGATTAAATAATCTGCCGAATTTGAGGGGTCTTTCAGGACACGCTGAGGGTTCTCCGGATCGAAAGGCTGATCCAATTCGATTCTGACAGGTTTTTTCTTCCGGTCGCCGGTCAGTGCAACATACTCCACATCGCCGGATAAAACATGATCCTGGAAGGACACATTGTAAATGTTAGTATTATTAATGATCTCAAGGCGAATATCAAAATTAACAATTTTGCTGATGTCTTTCTTATAGACTTCGATGTCCAACCTTCTAAACCCTTCGATATCAAATTGGAACAAATCGATATTGGGCAGCCCAATGAAAGAGGGACGGGTAAATTCAATATAGTTTTGGTAGGCACGGTATTGGCGGTCATATGTTACCTCAAACCAATTTAAAAGCACAATGTCCGTCCCGGAAATGACCGGAGTGGGCAATTGAATTTCAAACAAATTTGAGCCGTGAGCGAGATTGTAAGATTTCATTGAAGAATTGGGGCGATTAGTTATCCGCGACGTATCCTGACCAATCCAATTCGGGTCCGAACTGCCAATGATATTATCATTTACCCATGCAAATGCCTGATGTCCGCCCTTGGAGGATTTGCCAGACAACATTACATCGACAAAAACCGGGTTAATATTTGAGGTGGAATCCGGGTAAACCAGATCAAATTGATATTGTCTTCTTCCTACCGCTTTTATTTCGCCCCCGAAAAACCAATAATCGCGTGTATAAGACAATTGATCCAGGTTTGCCTCTCCCAACCGCTGGAAGTTGGTATTGTCCTCAACATGAACTGTAGTTGTATAATATAATGACCGGTTGTACTTTGTGGGATCATTTGTAATTAAGCTCCCGTTTTCTTCAACCATTCTAAGACCGGCATTGCCTCCCCACTCCAGCCAGTACACATTTTCGTCGGAAAATGGGTCCTGGTAAAGATCAGGATACTGCTGAAAAAATGTTTTCCGGTTTGCTTCGCCCCAGAATTCTATGTAATCCCCGGGATCGAAAGAGTTATCACCATCCCCTATTATATAAACAGCAACTTCGTCCCCCTTGTTGGTTAAGCGGAAAGACGATGGGATGATCTGGCTTATATCCACATTCGCATTCGCTAAGTCGCTGCCGGTCACTTTGTAAATTCCATCCTCTCTGACAATAAGCTTAACCCTTGAATCCGGACCCATTATTTGTGGATTATATGCCGGCGGCTGATAGTTCTCCTGAACAGGAGCAACCAGGTTTGCCTGTGACCGGTTTGCAATCACTTTTTTCAGCAATTCCATCTCCGAGGGGTGGGGGTTAAAAGCCGGAGGCTGAATATTCGGAAATGAAATGGTCAATGTAAATTTCTTATAAAATATGACACCGGTGCCGGTAACCTGAACCGGGTATATCCTCAGAGTAGAAATGCGGTAATCCCTGAACAATCCCAAATCCTTTATTTCATAAATCTGCTCCGGATATACGCCGGTAAACGCTTTTAACTCCTTCCTTTCAGCTCGGTCCGCAGAAGTGGGCGCATTATCGAAAACCGGGGGATAAACCCCATTGATCGTTGTAGAGTTTTCAACGGCCATGTTAACGGAAATTTTTCCGTCGGGCAAAGCCACCGGGAGCGACAGCACCGGAAGAGAGGGTTTATCATTGTCGTAATTCAAAGACAGATTAGGAATTTGAAACGACCTGATCGAGGAGGATTCATCTGAGATCTTGGCAATCTCAACATCCTCAAAATCAAAGACTATGGTCAAACCCGAAGCAGATTCCGATTGGATTTGATAATACTGATTTTGGGCATGTATTTGAAATGATAGTAAAATGAACAGAAATAAATATAATGCAAATTTCATTCGATAAAGCAACCGTTTGCTAGTTCCTACTGCAAGATCTAATAGTTTATCGGTAAAGGGTTTGAAGTTTGAGGTCAAAAGTAAAATCAACTTCACATCAAACTTCGAACCTCAAATCTATACCTGCTCTCCCCAATTCATAAAATCGGCAAAAGTTTTTTTCTTAGTTGGCTTAACCGAAAAAGCCTCTTCCAATCTTTTGTTCAGATTTTCCTCGGTAAGTCCGCGGGATAGTACACCATTTTCGGCAATTGAAATCATCCCGGTTTCTTCGCTTACCACCAGAACAATAGCATCTGTTTGCTCCGATAGTCCCAAGGCTGCTCTGTGCCGCATTCCGTAAGTCGGATCCAACTTCGGATTTTGCGTTAGGGGCAATTGACATTTAGCCGCAAGAATCACATCGCCTTGAATCACCACGGCTCCGTCATGTAACGGTGAGCGGGGATTAAAAATGGACATCAGCAGCGGCTTACTTACCTGTGCCTGCACCTGAATACCGGTTTCGATGATGCTCTTAATCCCGGTGTCGCGAAGTAAGACAATCAATGCCCCAAAATTCTTCTTTGATAAATCTACCAGCGTGTTCTTCACCTCTTCAATAAAGCGGGGCGTCGCAACCCGCACAATCTTTCGTATCACCGGGTTCTGACCAATGTAAATCAACAATCTTCTGAATTCCGGTTGAAAAATGATAACAAAAGCAATTACCCAAACCGTTTTCAAATTAGAAAAAATCCATGAACTGCCGCTCATGTTGAGCGAATCGGCGATAACGGAAAGCACCAATATGGATAACAAACCCGCGACCATTCGGGCAGCCATGCTTCCTCGTATGAAATCGTAAATCTTGTAAAAAATATAGGATACCAGGGCAATGTCCAAAACATCAATAATTGAGACTTTGAGGAAACCGATTTTAAACAACATGCTGTTCTTCTAATGTATTTGAAAGTTCGGTAAATTTAAATACAGACTTTAGCAAAGCACAACGAATTCTCAAGTAATTGCCTTAAGATTCTCAATTGCATCAGCCATCAGAATCGCCTGCCGGGTTTCTGGAACATCATGAACCCTGAGAATATTTGCCCCATTCAAAATCCCGTGCAGGGCGCTGGTTATGCTTCCGATCATCCGGTCTATTTGATCGTCATTTAACCCAAAGCCGATAAAAGATTTCCGCGATGCGCCTAAGAGCACCGGATATCCCAGAGCCTTGAATTCGCCAAAGCGCCGAATAAGCTCATAGTTGTCTTCCGCCCTCTTCCCGAAACCGATCCCCGGATCAACAATTATTTGACCAATTCCATTCTCCTTTGCAAAACGGCACTGCCGGTATAAGAATCCGTAAACCTCATCCATGAGATTGCGATAGGATGGATTCTTTTGCATGTCACGGGGCGTTCCTTTTATGTGCATCAGAATTATAGCCGCTCCAGAATCTGAGATAACTTTCGCCATCGCAGGATCGAATGTTAATCCGCTTATGTCATTGATAATATGGACTCCCGATCCCAATGCGCGCCGGGCAATATCACTTTTATAGGTATCCACTGAAATGATGACTGTTTCATTTTTTATGAGGCGGTCAATTACACCGGAAATTCGTCGCCATTCTTCATCAATTGAGACCGGTTTTGAACCGGGTCGGGTAGACTCTCCGCCGATATCGATGATATCCGCTCCCGCCTCTAACATTTCCATTGCACGGGCATAGGCACTATCCTCGCTAAAATATTTTCCACCGTCACTAAAGGAGTCCGGCGTAATGTTCAATATTCCCATAATCAGAGTGCGGTCGATCTTCAGTTCCTTTTCCCTGACAAAATAGACCCAGTGGTTTGCTGAGATATTCTTTAGCAGCTGCTGCAGTTCTCCCAATTCAGCAACGCCGGATATCTCCCTCTGCAATCTCTTCCGGGATGCATTATAGAACGAAAAAAATAAGTCGCATTTTTCTCCTCCATCTGATGGGACATGGACGAGGACTTCGTCAAAACCCTTGATGTGTTCTTTTATGAAATTAAGTTGGGTGAAGCTGACACCGGTAGCTTTGATAAATGAATAATGATCAATTCCAATGATTGGAGCCGGCTGTGGCAACTCCCCCCCAATTGAATTTAGTTCTTCTTTGAAATCGACCTGGTTTAAGCCTGTCAAATAACGCCACATTACTCCTTATCCTCCGCCGGAATTTGAATACTCAAGGCCTGCATGCACTGCCGTATACCTTTCATCGCTTCTTTAGCATAATAGTCATCCTCGCCGGCCTTGTGCGCAACCCGGTAGCGAAACTGTTCCAGCGCCTTCTCATATTCCCCGCTGTTGAGATAAATTGAACCGAGGTAAAGGTGGGCATCGAGATAATCACCAAACTCAATCGCTTTTTTAAAATGTTTTTCCGCCTCATCAAATTCTTCTTCCAAGTGGTACATTATCCCTAGATTATATTGAACGCTCGCATTATTGGGCTCAAGGGAATCTGCCTTGAAATAAGCCTGTAAAGCCTTTTTCCTATTCAGGTTTGCGTGATAATACTCTCCGAGCAGCAGCCACGATCTCGCCGAATTGGGATCGATGCCCAAAAAATTTTCAATTAATTCTTTTGCTTTGCCGGAAGCTACCCCGTGTACCGGTGTAATTTTCAGCAGCTTCTCAATGTATTTGATCAGCACATCGGCATAAATGGGACAAAGGTTTACAATCCGCTCATAAAGCTGGTATTCATCTTCAAAACCCAAATCCTTGTAGCGTGACGGATGGAGATAAGTCAGATTCTCCAACACATAAATGTTAAACCGATTTTCCACATAAGCATTTTTGAGGAACACTTCCGCTTCACCATAATTTTCTTCTATCAGGTAGCTCTCAGCTAACATATTGCTAAGAAAATCATCCTCGATTTTCTGCTCCAGATTTTTGCGCGTCAAATCTTTTAAAAAAGCGCGGGCTTCGCTGAGCATTACCACATAGGGCAACTTCCGTGTTTCAAAGGGATTTCTCTCCTTGTCGGGGCGAAGTGTTGCGGCAAGTCTGATCGAATTGTAATTGTACCATTTTTTTATCATGGCGTTCTCAGGATAACGCTTGAGCACTTCCTCAAATAATTTATCGCTTGTCTTATAATTCCGTTTGAAGAATTCATCCCGGGCATAGATAAACGTCTTATCAACTATGCCCTGAAAACGATATTCCTTTTTAATAGGCAAGAATGAACCGACCCAATTCATCAGTCCGTTGAGTACTGCTTCCGGTTTTCCCGGATTTATATTCATCTGAATTTGATTTTTGATTTTCCCCGACGGGTATTCTGTTAATTGGAGGTCAATCTTAACCTCACTTTTTTCTTTCACAATTTTCCCCAGAATTACCCGGTTAATACCAACTTTTTGACAAATGTCCTCATATTTTTTGTCGCTGAGTTCAACCCCGGCAAGATAGCTCCAATTTTGCGGGAAAAAATATGTATCTCTATTCTGAAATGGTTTCAATGCTGAGGAAAGTTCATCTCGGTAAAATTTGGCAAGCCATTCATTATCGGGATCGGAAGCGGTAACAAAAACCGAATAACGTTTTAATAGCGCAGACGACGGATTGCCAATCCAGAGATAGGTATATACAAGTGTGACAAATAACCAGCCTGCCAAAAACCACCATTTGAAATGGGAGGCGCTGAACAACTCACTATTGCGGTACAAATAATATAAGACAAAAATGATGACAAACAGTACGATCAAATATAAGGTGATCCCCCCCGGAACATTGCCTGATAGAAAGTCGATAAAATTTTTCATCTGGTTAAGTTATAAAAATTCCCTTGGAATTTGTTCTATTGAAATATTTCCCCTCGTAGCATGAGTAACGGTTTTGGCGCCCTGAGCTCTGCGGTCTCTCATGGTAACGCACAATTGAGTCGCTTCGATTAAAATTCTGAGGCCCGCCGGTTTGAGCGTTTCCATAAGTTTATCGGCTATTTGATTGGTCAACCGTTCTTGAATTTGCAGGCGCCGGGAGTACAAATCAACTACTCTTACCAACTCTGAAAAACCCCCAACCCGATCGTTTTTGGGAATGTACAATATTTGGACTTTTCCAAAAAACGGTAAAAGATGATGTTCGCAAAAAGAATAAAATGGAATATCTTTGATTGAAATAAGATTATCCCTGGAAATCTCTTCGGCAAAACCAACGTTCAAATCAGGTTTTATATGCATTCCCTCAAAAATTTCGAGAAACATCCTGGCGACACGAGTGGGGGTTTCCTTGATTCCTTCCCTGCTTAGATCCTCACCCATTCCTTCTAAGATTAATTTCACACCCTTTTTGATTTTTGTTTGATCCATATTTTCTCCATTTGACAATCAAATCAACACACTTCATTTAAGAAATAAGATTGTGGAATTACCGTTGGAAGGCATTGAGGAAAAACCGAATTCAAATCAACTTAATTGAATTAGGTTTATTTTTTAAAATGCGCTGCGGAAACCTACTTCTTATCTTTGGCGGAGCCTTCAGAATCCGTATTTTCAACTTCAACGGGCTCTTCCGTTTTGTTGCTTTTTGCTTTGGTTACTTTTCTCTTGGCCGGTTTCTTTTTGCCATCCTCTGAGGGCACAGGCCCGTCTTTCTTGATACTGGCTTTTTCAGGCAGCGGTTTGCCGTTCAAAATTAAATCAATTTCCTCTCCGTCCAATATCTCCCTTTCCAGAAGCGCACCCGCCACTGCATGTAATTTTTCGAGATTTTTTGATAACAGCGTATGAGTCTTCTTTTCCGCATCTAATACCACTCTTCTGATTTCGACATCGATCTCTTCAGCAGTCCTCTCGCTGAAATCCCGGTGTGTTGCAATTTCCCTCCCCAAAAATATCTCTTCTTCTTTCTTACCAAAAGTCAACGGTCCCAATTTATCGCTCATTCCCCATTCGCAAATCATCTTTCTTGCCAATTCCGTCGCTCTTTCAATGTCATTTCCGGCACCGGTGGTTAATTGCCTAAAGACTAATTTTTCCGCAACCCTGCCTCCCATCAAATGGCACAGAAGCGCTTCACAATAATCCTTTGAATAAGTATGCCGCTCATCAATCGGGAGATACGAGGTAACGCCCAAGGCCCTTCCACGTGGGATAATAGTCACCTTGTGAACCGGATCTGAGCCGGGAATTAGTTTAGCGATTAACACATGACCCGCTTCGTGATATGCGGTAGCCTTTTTTTCCTCCTCGCTAATAATAAGGCTGCGCCTTTCCATTCCCATCATTACCTTATCTTTTGCCGTCTCAAAATCTTCCATGGTTACCTTAGCCTGGTCACGGCGGGCGGCAAAAAGCGCCGCTTCATTTACCAGGTTTGCAAGTTCGGCACCAGCAAGTCCGGGAGTTCCTTTGGCAAGGACTGCTAAATCAACATCTTTATCTAAAGGAATATTTTTAGTATGAACTTTTAGAATGCCCTCGCGACCTCGCACATCGGGGTGATCGACAACGATTTGACGATCGAACCGTCCCGGTCTGAGCAACGCCGAATCCAAAACGTCCGGGCGGTTGGTAGCTGCAATAATAATGACACCTTCTTTGGTATCGAAACCATCCATTTCTACCAACAATGCATTTAAGGTTTGCTCTCTTTCGTCATGCCCGCCCCCCAATCCGGCGCCACGTTGACGACCAACTGCATCGATTTCATCAATAAAAATGATACAGGGGGCATTCTTTCGCCCTTGTTCAAATAAATCACGAACGCGGCTCGCACCCACACCTACAAACATTTCCACGAAATCAGCGCCGCTCATGGAGAAGAATGGAACACCTGCCTCTCCAGATACCGCCCGGGCAAGCAGTGTTTTACCGGTTCCCGGAGCTCCTAAAAGTAGGGCACCTTTAGGGATCTTCCCTCCCAAACGGCTAAATTTCTTAGGATTTTTTAGGAATTCAATAATTTCTTTGAGCTCTTCTTTGGCTTCATCGCAACCGGCGACATCATCAAAAGTGACTTTCGTTTCATCTTCCATCAGCAAGCGAGCGCGGCTTTTACCAAAGGAGAAGATATTGCGACCTGCACCGCCCCCTTGCATCCGGCGGGCTAAGAAAACCCAAAAGCCGATTAAGAGCAACCAGGGCAGAAAATTCCCCAATATGAGCAGCCAGTCGCTGGATACCTGCACAAACTCAATGTCAATTCCTTTTTCCCGCCACTGTTTAACCATATCCTCATTAAGAAATGGAAGGACGGTTCTAAACTTCTCAAAGATAATTTCCTTATTGTCCGAGGTTCGGAGCTTCACTTTGTTTTTGAGCTTCCCGATAAATTCGTTCCCATCCACAACAACTTGTCCTTTGGCAATCATATCTTTTTCCAGGTATTGGAGATATTCCGAATAAGGAATCTTTGTCTCTTTACTTTTCCCTACAGGAAAAATGGTTGAAAAAAATATGATTCCAAGGATGATGATCACCCAAAAAATGATGGAACGCGATCCTTTCTTCCACTGGAAATCATCATTGCCTTTATTTGGGTCTTTATTGGGGCGGTTACCTTTCGGCATGTTATTTCTATTTTGTCGCATCAATTTTTTCATACTTTACTCTAGCAGTTTTCTCCAAAAATGATTTTGATTGTCTTAAAATATAATCATTTATTTCTGCGAAATGACGAACCAAATGAATTTTCCGCAAAAAAGTTCCTGTAAATCTATCGGCGATTCATGCTTCATCCCGATGGGCCGTCTTCGACCTTGTCGGATCATCGATAACTAGTTGGTATATTGCCCTCAGATTTCGCTTTTGCTGCCTATAATCGAGTCCATATCCAATCACAAACTTATTTTCAATCTCGAAACCGACATAATCTATGGTTAAATCGACTTTGGCTACGCCTCTTTTTACCAAGAGTGATACAAATTTCAATGATGCCGGTTTCATATTCAGGATTTTTCTTCTGAGGTACTGAATAGACAAACCGGAATCCACGATATCCTCAACAACGATCACATCGTGCCCGCGTAGATCGGCGCTAAAGTCCTTAATCATGGTTATTTCACCGGAAGAAATTCGCTCGTCCCCGTAGCTTGATATTTTAATAAAATCGATTTCGGATTCAATGGATAACTGCCGGATGAGATCCGCCAGGAACAGAATTGCGCCGTTCAGCACGCCAACAAATATTGGTACCTTTCCGCCATATTCCTGCGAAATCTCGTCTGCTAATTCTCTAATTCGATTCTGAATTTGCTTTTCAGAGATCAGCACTCTGAATTTCAAATCATCTATCTGTACTGTTTCGGGACTGTTTATCATTTCGTAACTCAATTTTCAGCACTCTCCTTGTTTGGGGTGTTAGTTTATATTTTTCGCTGATCCGAAAATTGGGTATTGCGATAATCTCCCCATTCTGTTCCAGAACAAGAACGTCTTTTTTTCGAGGAAATTCAATTCTTAAATCGGTAAGAAAATCACTCACCAGACGGTTAAAAGATGACCCCAGCGGTTGAAACTTGTCACCGCTCTTCCAATTGCGAAGAATGAGAGGAAATTTAACTTTTTCTCTGTCAATAAATTCAACCGAATGGTTTTCGGTGAATTTCACCAGATCAGGTTTTACTTCTTTTAATATAAATTGAATTCCTGATTCAGTTAGATTATAAACATTTTCCGCTGGAATTTCCAATTTTATTTTGGACTGAAATTTGGGAATCCGCTGAAACACCAAATTTTCATCCCGCCTGCTCACCAGAACTTCCCGATACAACTGAAATTTTGTGCCATCCTTATCTGTCTCCAGCCACATTTTCAACCCTTGAAAATTGTTAAAATCCAATTCGGTTTTAGCGCCAATTAGACTCTGCAGAATACTTTCCAGCAGCTTGAGTTGAATCCCCGAAAATTGTTTTTGAAAATCAGAAGCTTTGAAAACTGCCTTTTGCTTATCAATTTTTACTTTCTTTCCCAATGTCTCCACGTACTTCTCTGAATAAGAAAACCACTCCTGTAATATCAGACTCATTTTCAAAAAGTTGTCCAATTTAGCCAACGAAAACTCTTGCGTGAGAAACGGCAGCAGTTGATGCCTGATCTTATTTCTCTTGAAGCGCAGATCTTTATTGGAACGGTCTTCCCGATATTGAATTTTTTTCTGGCTGGCGTATGTTTCAATTTCGTGACGGGTGGCAAAAAGAAGCGGTCTCACAATTCCCTTTTTTTGCAAGTAAATGCCCGCCAGACCATCCAAACCGGTTCCTTCCAGAATGTGCATCAGAACCGTTTCCGCCTGATCATTTAGATTGTGGGCTGTTGCGACAGCATCAAATTTTGTTTCCTTGAGATATTTCCGATAAACTCGCTCCCTTAATAAATGACCAGCCTCTTCGATGGAGTACTTATTCTCCCCGGCAAATTTCTTGATGTTTATCGTTTCTACGTAAATCGGAATTTTCTTTGCTTCACAAAATTCCTCCACAAACTGTTGATCGAGCTCCGACTCTCTACCCCGCAGTTGATGATTAATATAAACAGCGGCTAAACTGAGATTCAGATTTTGCTTCCACTCCAATAACAAATGAAGCAACACCATCGAATCGATACCGCCACTGAGGGCAATTAGAACGCTTTTATTCTGATCAAATAATTTGTGCTGTTGAACGAATCGAAGGAATGCATTTTTTAATGATACAGCCATGGTCAGGTCGGGGATCCGCCGGGGCGGAAAGGTCAAAAAATATGGTAGCGGCGCAGGGACTCGAACCCCGGACCCGCGGATTATGATTCCGCTGCTCTGACCAGCTGAGCTACGCCGCCATCAAAAATCACTTTCTTTTAGAAAAAAAATTGTCCCGTTAACCGGGACATTATTAGTAGCGGGGGCAGGATTTGAACCTGCGACCTTCGGGTTATGAGCCCGACGAGCTACCAAACTGCTCCACCCCGCGATCAAGAGTCACCAATATAATATTTGAACGAAGGTATGTCAATACTAATTGAAAGATTTGGGCGGCGCTGATCTTTGAATAAGCTCGAAAAATTCTTTTTCTTCTTTCACAGCAAACTCAACTCTCAGGAAATAAAACTCAACTCCATTGAAAGCATCACCACGAAGAAGTTCCCTTAATTTCGCCGCATCTTTTTCTGTAGTGATGGCTGTATTCGCCCCTTTCTGCTTGATTATTCCTTCCAAATAGTGCAGGTCATCAAATATGTAATTGTGGTGATCGGGATATTTCTTTTCCAAAACCAAATCGATTCGCTCCTGCTTCAGCATAGTAAAAAAATGCAGGGGATTGGCGATGCCACAAAAAGCTGCCGCTTTTTGGCCGCGCATTTCGGTAAGATTAATCTCCCCACCATCTCTAATGCGGACCAATGATTGCGCCTCCAAATCTCCCTCATAAACAGGGATGCGGTATCTGCGCATTATTCTATCTCTCAACTTCTGTGCCTTATCTGGCTTATCCCCAATTTTGGTAAAGACGACCGCATGGCATCTTTTCAGGGAGGACTTGCCGTCACGCAAATAACTGAAGGGGAAGAGAAAGGGATGCGGCTCCCAGCGGGTTACATCAATCAGGCAAATATCCAAATCCCGGTGCAGCCCGCGGTGCTGAAGTCCGTCATCCAGCAGGAAAAGATCAATCGGATTTTGTTCAAGTATTTTCTTACCAACCCGCCATCGGTCCGCCCCGATGCCCAATGCGCCATTGGTTATCTTCTCCAAAATAATAGCAGGTTCGTCCCCTATTGACTCCCATAAACCTTTCTTATCCTCTCCGTCGCCTTTGTGGATAATCATATTCTTAGCTGACTTTCTCTTATAGCCCCGCGTCAGAACCCCGACGCTTACTCCTTTGCTTTGCAGGTTTGCTAATAAGTTAATTGTCATTGGCGTTTTGCCTGTTCCCCCCATCTGGATATTTCCAATGCTGATGACCGGCTTCGGCAGGCGTGCCGTTTTTAAGATGCGCCAATCGTATAGTTCATTTCTGAGGATAACAACCCAAAGATGGATTATCCCAAAAGGCAAAAGCAGCCACAAGAGATATTTTAGCGTTCTAAACATTTTTGGGCGATGACATCCAATTGATTCAAGATTTTTTCTAAATTGTGCGCATGAGAGCGGAGTTTCAGAGTTTCGGTCTTAAGAGGAACCTCATACGGTTTTCCATACACAACCTCACATCTGGAAAAGGGAAGAATGAGCAGAAACCGATCCCAGCTTTTCAGCCGTCTGTTTCGGGAGGAGGCTACTCCAATCGGGACAATCATTTTTCCGGTTTCGGAAGCTAATTTCACCGCGCCTAATTTAACCTTCCGGCGGGGTCCACGCGGACCGTCAGGCGTAATGCCGACCTCATACCGTTTTAACTTATCCTTCATCTCCAAAAAAGCACCGAAGCCACCCCTTGTGCTGGAACCGCGAACAGTCCGATACCCGACCGCATGGAGGACACGTGAGATTATTTCCCCATCAAAATGCTGGCTGACCAGCACATGAATTTTGGCATGTCTGTTTGCATATAATGGCAGGATCATATTTTCATGCCAGAGTAAGATTATGAAGGTTTGATTTTTTCGGCGAAGTTCATGCAAATAATTTTTCCGCCACTCCCGAATCCGAATGGTAGAAAAACATAAATTCAACAAAGGTCCGGAAAACAAAGTCACTATAAATTTAATCAGGAACTTCTTCATCTACTATGCGCTGAACTATTTGAAGCACTTAAAAACTCTCTCAATTTAAAACAGGTTAGACAATTTATGTAATTAACTTTAATTTGCTCCATTTTTTTTAATAAATTAATTGCAGCCGATTCAATTCCCGGGCAATAAAATTAATTATGAAAGTAGCAACCTATTAAATACCTAATCGTTATTCATTATATTTTAAGAAGGAAAAACAAGGAGCCAACTTTAATGAAACGATCGATCTCGATTGTCTTTCTCTTGACTTTTGGAATACTATTGCTGAGTGGTTGTGGCGCAAAAAACGAATCGTCTGAAGATAGCATTGCCCAAAATGACACGGCAAAGACCAAGCAAGATGAATCGAAAAAATCCGGCGAAGAAGAACTTATCCCGGTGGAGACAACAACAATCCAAAAAGGAACAATTTCCTCCTATATATTATTGAGCTCAAATTTGGAAACTGAGAAAATGGCTGACGTATATTCCCGCGTTCAGGGATTGGTAGAAAAAATTTATGTGGAGGAAGGCGACTATGTTAAAAAAAATCAAGTGTTGATGGAATTGGAAGCTGAAGAATTCATTCTTGCCGAAGAAAGCGCCCATGTAGACTACGAGCAGAAAAAGGCAGCTTACGAGCGTGCCGAAGCAATGTTCAAAAAAGAATTATACAGCCAACAAGAATTTGAGCAGGTAAAATTTCCTATGGATGCGGCAAAAATTGCCTGGGAACAGGCAAAACTAAATTTAAGCTACACCAAAATAACTTCTCCAATTGACGGAGTTGTGGGCAACCGTCTTCGTAAGCCCGGCGACAGAATCCAACCTTCCGACCAGCTATTCACGGTAATTAATTTGGAAGAGATGATTGCCGTTGTGCATATCCCAGAAAGGGAAATACAACGAATCTCCAAAGGTCAAACCGCATTTATATTTTCTGACAACCTACAAAATGTAAGCTTCCCGGGTTGGATCAAGCGGGTCAGCCCAGCGGTAGATCCGCAAAGCGGCACTTTTAAAGTGACCGTCGGCGTAAAAAATATAGATAATAAATTACGTCCCGGTATGTTTGTGAATGCCCATATTATCACCGATACCCACGATGATGCTGTTTTGATTCCCAAAACAGCCATCGTATATGAGAACGAAAAAATGAATGTCTACGTTGTCAGGGACAGTGTCGCCCGCAAAATTCAATTAAATTCTGGTTTTCAGAATTACCAGTACATTGAATCCCTGTCACAAATTTCCGAGGGAGAAAAAGTGATTGTGGTTGGGCAGGCCGGGCTGAAAGACAGCACCAAAGTAAAAATCATTTCGGAAAGAGAGAACATTTTAAGTGACGCCTCTCTTTAGATCAATGAATTGATTTAATCAACTCACTCCCTGTTCCCCCTCTCTTGCAAGAGAGGGGGAATTACCGGGTAATTTTATATAATAATGATTTCTTAAAGGGGATGAGTTCGTAAGCAAAATGAAGTGTAATTTTGAATCATAAAACATAAAGTAATATGTCCGCAACCCATCCATCAAAATCATCACAAATTAAAAAGCAGCCTAGACGAGGAGATTTCTTCCGGTTCACCACCGAAAGGCCGGTAGCGATATTAATGGTAGTCATCGGAATTTGTGTGTTCGGCTGGATTTCCTACGAACAATTGCCTCTTAATTTGATGCCGGATATCACCTACCCTTCCCTGACTGTCCGAACTGAATACCCCGGAACCGCGCCGGAGGAAATTGAAACCACCATCTCCCGCCCTGTAGAACAGGGATTAGGGGTAGTCAATAACCTGGTCAGCATCAGTTCCATATCCAAAGCGGACATGTCCGATGTAAAGCTGGAGTTCACCTGGGACACAAATATGGACAATGCTACTGCAGATGTCCGGGAAAAATTGGACCAGGTGTTCCTGCCCGAAGAGGCGGAGCGCCCATTAATCCTGCGCTACGATCCTTCCCTTGAACCTATCATGCGTTTGGGATTGTACGGCGATATCTCTTTATTCTATCTCCGGTACCTGGGCGACGAAGAGCTGAAGCGGATATTGGAGACGGTTGAAGGTGTGGCAGCCGTCAAGGTGAAGGGCGGTCTGGAGGAAGAAATCAGGGTCGAGCTCAATGAGCAGCAAATGACTCTAATAGGTATTAATATCCAACAGGTGAAAAATCGGCTTGCACAGGAAAACATCAATCTTGCTGGCGGCAATTTGAAAGAAGGACAAACCGAATACCTGGTTCGCACCCTAAATGAGTTTAAATCTGTCGAAGAAATCTCCAACGTGGTCATCGGGAACTGGAACGGAAAAGAGATCAAGATTCGCGACGTGGGCAGCGTCAAACGAACCAATAAGGAAAGGGAAATCATCAGCCGCATTAACGGCAAGGAAAGTGTGGAGCTGGAAATCTACAAGGAAGCCGATGCCAATGTTGTTGCAGTTGCCAAAAGGGTGAAAGATCGGGTTTTCGGAACGGCCGAACAGCAGGCATTTGTTCGCAACCTCAAAAAACAGAAACCTAAAGAGAAGAAAGAAGAACCATCCGAAGCAAAAGATCAAAAGAAGCAGCCGGAAGGTGGAGGCGGGAGAGACGGCGAATCCCAAAAAAGGATGCTGACAAATTTTATCCAGTATAATTTGCCCCAGGGCGTCAATATTGACCTGCTTTCCGACCGATCCGTATTTATTGAAAATTCCGTCAATGAAGTCAAATCCACCGCCGTTATAGGTGGTATATTGGCGGTATTGGTATTGTTCATTTTCCTTCGCAATCTTACCGCGACGATCATTATTGGCATCTCCATCCCAATCTCGGTCATTGCAACTTTCGCCCCGATGAAAATTTTCAGCGTCTCGCTTAACATTATGTCCCTGGGTGGGCTTGCTCTTGGAATCGGCATGCTGGTGGATAACTCAATCGTTGTTCTGGAGAGCATTGCCCGCTGCCGGGAGGAAGGAGACAATCTTATCGATGCGACCGTGAGAGGTGTGGGAGAAGTCGGTGGCGCAGTATTCGCTTCCACTTTAACAACGGTAGCGGTGTTCTTTCCTATCGTTTTTGTAGAAGGCGTTGCGGGGCAGATTTTTGGCGACATGGCGCTTGCGGTTGTTTTCTCTCTACTAGCCTCCCTTGCCGTAGCTCTCTTTGTCATTCCCATGCTATCGTCCAGGGAGACTTCTAAATTTACCGCCGGGGTGCAGATGGGTGATTTACTGAAGAATCACGTTTTTATCTATTCAACCGAAACGGAAATCAATGCTCTCCTCTCCGAGAATTTAGAAAAGAGTTTTGTGCAAAAACTCGTTTCAGGTGTCATACTTTTTTTCAAAACAGGAGGGGCGATTTTCTGGAAACTTATCAAAGGATTTGCGGCGCTCATTATTACTATTTTCAAATTTCTTATACTCCCGTTCCTGTTCGTGCTCAGCCTATTGTTTGCCATCGCAAGAAAAATTAGACTGATTAAATTCAGCTACACGGACAGGGCTGTCGCCTTCGCCCGCAATCCCGACTTCTTTCGCGTAAAATATATTAAAGAAATTTGGCCAACGTATCTAATTAACAATTCACTGCCTGATTTTATTCAAGATTTAAATAGGGTCAGACTTCGCATTGAGGCAGAAAGATGGAAGGGTAAAATCATTGAATGGCTCCTATTCCCTTTGACGTTTCTCTTTTACTTTTTCAAATTATTCTTCCAGTTTGTTTTGGAAATAGCCTTCAGATTTTGGCACTTCCTGCTGACTGCCTTTGCTGTTGTAATAAAAGGAATTTTCCTAGAATTCAGACTCCTTTTTTATTTCCCAGCAAGAATAGTCATTATAGGATTCAACCGGAGTTACAACGCCTTAAGTAATGGTTACCCCAGAGTATTGAAGTACTCACTGGAGCATCGAAGTGCGGTTCTTGGCTCAATGGCAGTTTTGTTCCTACTTTCGATTTTTGCGGTAGCTCCCCGATTGGGCAGCGAACTGATCCCTGAAGTCCACCAGGGAGAATTTAACGTCGAAGTGCTCTTTCCGGTAGGAACCCCCGTCGAAAAGACCGATGAGCGTGCGCTTCAAATTCAAGACCGTATTTCCGGCTACAAGGGAATTGAAAAAATTGCCGCGGTTTCAGGTACAGACAAAACTTCTACTCAAACTTCCGAAGAGGGTGAGCATACCGCAAAGCTTACAGTTTCAATGCAACGAGCCAGCAGCCTGGTAGTAGAAGAAGAAAAACTGATTAATCAAATCCGCAACCAGATGACCAATTTTTCCGGAATTGAATGGAAAATATCCCGCCCGGTATTATTCAGTTTTAAAACCCCGATTGAGCTCGAAATCCAGGGATACAATTTACAAAAACTTTCCGACATAGCCGAAAATGTGGTAGAGAACCTGCACGACATTCCCGGATTGTATGATATTGAATCCAACATCCAAAGGGGAAACCCTGAAGTTCAGATCATATACAACCGCCCTCTGTTAGCCCGCTACGGATTGAATATTTCCGATGTCGCCGCTATTGTCCGCAATAAAGTTCGCGGTGATGTTGCAACCGAATTTAAAGAGCAGGATCGAAAAATTGATATTCTGGTACGATTGCGGGAACAGGATAAGGAAAGCATTCAAGACCTTCGACGGCTGATTATTAATCCGGGCAGCGATAGGCCGCTGCCGCTGGAGGCAGTCGCTGATATCCAAATTAATGAAGGCCCGGCGGAAATTCGCCGCGTCGAGCAGGAACGAACCGCTTTGATAACCGCTAACATCGGCGGACGAGACCTGAGCAGTGTCAGCGAAGACATTTACCTGCGCCTGCGCAGTATGGATATCCCCTCTGATTTTACTTACCGGTTAACCGGGCAAAACAAGGAAATGGAAACCTCGCTGGGCAGCCTTAAACTGGCGCTGGCGCTTGCCATATTCCTGGTCTATATCGTGATGGCGTCGCAATTTGAATCGCTCCTCCATCCTTTCGTGATCATATTTACAATTCCGTTGGCGCTGATCGGCGTATTTTTCTTTTTATACGTCCTCAGCATTCCGCTGAGCATTGTGGTGTTTTTGGGAATAATCATGCTTGCCGGAATTGTGGTTAACAACGCTATCGTGTTGGTGGACTACATCAACCAGTTGCGCGCCAGGGGAATGGAAAAAGCGGCTGCCATCGTGGAAGCCGGAAAGGTGCGACTGCGTCCCATTCTTATGACGACCGCCACCACCGTATTGGGTCTCGCGCCAATGGCACTGGGCCTGGGCGACGGCGCCGAAATCCGAACCCCAATGGCAATCACGGTAATTGTCGGATTGATAACCTCCACAATTTTGACATTGATTGTGATTCCCACGGTATACAGCGTTTTAGATCGTAAAACGTAAAACGGGAGACGGCAAATGGCAAACGTGAGACGAAAGACGTGAAAAGGAAAAAGGAAAGAGTGAACCTTTGGACGAAAAAGAGGAGGAAGAAAAAATGCTGAAATTAGGACATAAAAAACTTGATGTATGGAAGGTCAGTATGGATTTTGTGGTTGAGTTATATAAACTGACTGATAATTTTCCTAAAACATAATTGTATGGGATTGTGAACCAGATTAGAAGAGCTGCGGTTTCAGTTCCTTCCAATATTTCGGAAGGTGCCTCACGAAATTCACTTAAAGATAGAATCCGATTTTATGTTATTGCTAGATCGTCTCTCGTTGAAATTGATACACAAATGGAAATCGCAAAACGATTAGAATATTGTTCCGATGAACATCTAACACCAATAAGTGAAAAGTTGAATCACTTATTTGCTATGCTTTCAAATATGGTTAAGAAAGGAAGTGAAACGTAAGACGGTGAGACGGGAGTAGTGTGACGTAAGCTGACGTTTGCCGTCTCCCATTTGCCGTCTCACTTCTCCCGTTTCCCGGAGTCAATTATGGTACGAGTTAAAGAAAGCTTTCTGCCACGTTTGGCATTAAACCGGCCTGTCACGGTTCTGGTGACATTACTGGCATTAATCGTGGTGGGCTACATCGCCTTTACCCAGATTGCCACTGAGTTGCTTCCTTCCGGTTTTACGCCGCCGTTTTTGGGAGTTTGGACACCTTACCCCAACTCAAATCCCCAGGAGGTTGAAGAGCAAATTGCAAAGCCGATTGAGGAGCAGGTCCGAACCAGTAGTGGCGTTAGGCGGGTTAACACTTATAGCCATGAGGATGGCTGCTGGACGTTTATAGAATTTGCGCAGGGAACTGACATGGACGTTGCCTATGCCCAGCTGCGAGATCGCATGGACAGGGCAATGGCTGAGATACCGGACGAGATCGAACGCGTATATTTGCGCAAATGGACAGATGACGATGATCCCATTTTATGGATTGCACTCGCCGAAGAAGTCCCTCACGAAGATCCCTATCTGGTGGTCGAGCAGCACATCCAAAAACCAATTGAAAGAGTCGACGGCGTAGCTAAAGTTGAAATCTGGGGTGCGGATGAAAAAAGCATTTTAATCTATATCAACCAGGACCTGGTTCGGAGCTATAAGATAAACCTATATGACGTTATTCAAAGCCTACGAAGAGATAATTTTTCCATTTCCAGCGGTTATGTGGAGGAGGGTCAAAGAAAAATATTTGTCCGTTCCATAGGAAAATTTCGGGATTTAGAACAGATTCAGAACCTTCCCATTAAGGGGCCCAATATCCGCCTCAAAGATGTTGCCGAGGTAAAATACGATGTGCCGGAAAAACGCTGGGGTCAAAAAGTTGACGGTAAAAAAGGGATTACAATCGGTATCTTCAAAGAATCCACCGCAAACACCGTGGAGCTATGCCGCAACGTCAAGACTATGTTCGAAGAGGAGCTCAATAAAGACCCCGCTTTGGCAGGATTTAAGACAGAATTTCTGTTTAACCAGGGAGACTTTATTGAGGAATCAATTGACAATTTGCTGACCACTGCGCTCTGGGGCGGCGTATTTGCATTCCTGGTACTGTATTTTTTTCTCAGAAGATTCCGCATGACCACCATCGTGACCATTGCCATTCCATTTTCCGTGCTAATTTCTCTGACAATCATCTACTTCATCGGCTGGACGCTGAATATCATCATCATGATGGGTCTCATGATTTCCATCGGGATGGTAGTGGACAACTCGATTGTAGTGCTGGAAAACATTTACCGCAAACGCGCTGAAGGAATGAGCAAGCGCGAATCCGCATTATGGGGAACCAGCGAAGTCGCCCTCGCGGTCACTCTTGCCACTTTCACCACGATCGTGGTTTTCCTGCCTCTGATCCTAATGAATGATGAAATCGGCTTCCGATTCTACATGCTTCGCATCGGCCTGCCGGTTATTTTTTCCCTATTGGCTTCATTATTTGTAGCCATGGTCTTAATTCCGCTGGCGGCAACAAAAATCAGCAGTGATCGACTGGTGAAAGAGCCCAAGGTCATTTTACGCGGCAACGAAATCTATCAAAAAACTCTGGCATGGTCGGTGACACATAGGCTGGAGTTATTCCTCCTTCTGCTCCTGGTGATGGCTTCCATGCAGTTTGCGGCAAGTAAAGTTAAAACCGCTGAAGGAGCGGAAGGTAATATTAACGACGTGCGTTTCATGTTCGAAATGCCGAATAACTATACTCTGGAAAATGCTGAGAAACTATTGCAAGTTGTTGAAGATACGATAAAAGCAAAAGCCGATATTTATGGCGTGAAAACCATAAATACCCGCTATCGCGCAGATTGGGGGATGGTCAGGGCTTTCTTATATCCGCCTGAAAAACGTCAATGGTATGATGTCGTTTATGATAATGTCATGAAACAATTCGGAGTATTGCCCGGCGGTCACATGGAACGGGATGCGGTTGTTGAGGATATCAAAAAGCGCCTACCGACTTTTCCCGGCGTGGAAGTCAGGACTTCCTGGTGGCAGGAGTCCGGAGCCGATGATGCTTCGATGTCCATTGTACTTTATGGCGACGACACCAATACTTTAGCAATTCTGGCGAAAGAGGTGGAGCGGAGATTACGAACTATTGATGAAATCATCAGTGTTGAAACGGACAGAGAAAAGGGAGGCGACGAAATAAAACTGTCCATTAAAAGAGAACAGGCCAAAAAATATGGCATATCGCCCATGACCATTTCAGGTACAGTACAATATGCGGTACGGGGATTTCCGCTTCCCAAATACCGTACTGAAGAAAAGGAAATTGATGTTCATATCCAACTGCGGGAAGAAGACCGCAAGAATCTTTCTCAGTTGAAAAACCTGACCTTTTTCACCGACACCGGAAAGGAGATCCCACTGGATGCCGTGGCAGAATTTACCATCGAGAAGGGTTTTGGAGAAATTCAACGCGAGGATGGGAAAACATTTCTGGAAGTTAAGGCTAACACAACTAAAGACGATATGGGCGGACTGTTCAGCAAAGTAGACCAGGTGATGGAAGGGTTTGTCATGCCTTATGGATATACCTGGAATAAGGGGCGGAGATTCGACCGAATGCAGGAAGGGAACGACAGTCAAATGTTTGCCCTCATTTTAGCCGGAACTTTTGTCTTTTTGCTCATGGGCGTTCTGTTTGAATCGTTCGTATTGCCCCTGTCGGTCATCATTTCCATCCCCTTTTCCTTCGTCGGGGCATTCTGGATATTATACCTCACCGGGACCACGATGGATTTAATGAGCCGGATCGGTTTCGTCATCCTGGTGGGGGTGGTGGTAAACAACTCCATAGTTCTCATCGATTTGATCAACCGGCTGCGGAATGAAGGATATGAGAGGTTTGATGCCATCATCGAAGCGGGCAAGCATCGTTTTCGCCCAATTTTGATGACAGCTTTTACCACCATCGGAGGACTGCTGCCCATGGCAATCGGTAACACGCAAATGATCGGGATTCCTTACTCCCCCATGGGACGCACTATTATCGGGGGACTGTTGACATCAACCCTGATCTCACTGATTGCAGTGCCCTGGGCATATACGATTTTTGATGATATGCGTATCTACTTCAAAAAATTAACTGCGGTGTATTTGTTCAAGAAGAAAGAAGAGGTGCCTACCGCTTAATCAGCCGTCCTCATAACCTTGCCCAAGGACCAAAGGAGGTTGCTGCAAAAAATCATTTATATTGATTAATTGCATTTGATTTTTGTATTTTCTGATGCAGGAGTAAACTCCGGAGGTATCAAGTGAATTTCAGCCGCTCTCAATATTTTGTTTCTCTCACTGTTTTCTCAATGTCCCTCCCATTAATAAGTCAGACGCGGACTAACAGCGGACCCCGTGGTTTGCAAACTCGTTTGGGCAGGTAATAAACGTATATTATTAGACAAGGCACAGCGGAGAAGTCAATTCGAAAAAAGGAGCAATGATAGACATTTTGTTTGTCTATTATTAGACAAGCATAGAAAAAATTTCTAATAATAACTATTTTCGGCTAATAATAGACATTGACAATTAAATAAAACATGCAGCTAAGCATAATGTTAGGCATTTCTATAAAGTTGAGATAAGGAATAAAATGAAACGATGCATAAGTTTTTTTGCACTTGTAATTATGTTACAAGGGTGTTCGGGTCCGACCTCTCATGTTGAAAATGGGAAGCAAGGAACCATTGTTCAAATTTCCGTGTTCTATTGGGACAGCGAAGTTCGTCCACCGAGACCAGTGGTGATTGATATTGTTGAGTCCACGACAAATGGTTTCGACACGATTGCTACCGAAAGTACGAACTCTAGAGGGGAGGCAGTTTTTCAAAACATAGGAGAAGGATCATACCACGTTGCTACACGAAAAAATGAATTCTATACTACCGGAACAGCGCAGTTTGTCACAATCCCCTCTAGAGATACTACGATTATACTTCGTCTAGAAGTTAAAAGTAGGTATCATTTTTCCCAAGATACTATCGGGGTCAATGTGGATACAAGCTCACTTGGACATAGTCAACAAAGTAGTTTTTATAATAATGGTACAAACGATACTCTTTTCTGGACAATGGATACCTCCTTGAAACCGGATTGGCTATTTGTGTCTCCGACAGAAGGGACTTATCCTACACTGCAATCCCCACCCCCTCTTGACTCATCATCCATCATAATTGGGTTTCAAATGTCGGATTTTCCGCAGGATCCATGGCCAGGGACAGTATCTTTGCCACTCATGCATCAATTTGATATTGATACACTTTTCATTGTTTTCGAAAACATAAACCTTCAGCAATGAAATCCGGTCTGGTAAATGATTATTACATCAATCCAGATATTGGTATCATTAAATACTATTCTAATTATTTCAATGCTCATTATTTCCTGAGCAGACACGAGAGGTGGATTCTTAAATCATATTCAAATAACCAATAAGTAGGCCTAACCATCGTTTGCAGCCGACCGCCTACGGCGGGGTGCTTTTAAAA
>Ga0209536_100001576_pt1 | contig 37473 bp, 35 predicted proteins | sample DeeMarSeWOR28_12_FD_187461 | JGI IMG/M metagenome (GOLD analysis project Ga0209536, IMG submission 187461) | Marine sediment microbial communities from White Oak River estuary, North Carolina - WOR-2-8_12 (SPAdes) (version 2) | ecosystem: Environmental > Aquatic > Marine > Intertidal zone >... | reverse complement strand
GCTGGAGTTGGATATCCCGTTTGTTACTATTGCTGCTGCTTTACAAAGTTTTTCGGGGGTGCAGCGAAGGTTGCAAATCAAAGGAGAAAGGAGAGACATAACAGTTGTAGATGATTATGGACATCATCCGACTGAAATCAGGGCAACCCTCTCCGCCCTACGTGACGCGTGGCCTGAACGGAGACTTGTAGTTCTGTTTCAGCCACACCGCTATTCAAGAACAAAGGCTTTGGCAGAAGAGTTTTATACCGCCTTTCACGAGGCGGACATCATATTTTTAACTGAAATATACGGTGCCAGCGAAGCCCCCATACCTGGAATTACCGCAGAAGCACTTTTAAGTGGCATAAAGCAGCATGGCCACAGGCATGCATATTTTGCATCAAATTTTGATGAGCTCCTTGACAAGACCATGGACATTCTTGCCCCTGGTGACGTGGTCTTGTCATTAGGAGCCGGAAACATCTGGCAGGCCGGCGAAAAACTGCTGGAAATGCTGGGTGATCAAAATGATAGCTGACTGGTTTGAAGAATGTCGTCACTGAATTCACATGCAAAGGATCTAGCCCGTTTCTGGAAGGGTAGAATCTTGTGGGACAGTCCCATGTCGCAATTCTCCACTTTCAAAGTCGGAGGACCTGCGGAGGCTATACTTACTGTGTCGAACACAGGAGAACTCCAAAGCTTGATACAATGGTTGAAAAAATATGAGATCGACTGGTGGATAGTGGGCAGAGGCAGCAACATTTTGGTGCCAGACAGAGGACTTGCAGGGGTCATCATTATCCTGGAAGGGGAATTCAGATCAATTGAAAAACTCCCAGCCGACCCCCATACACCACAAAAAGAAAAGGTTTTCATCCGCGCCGGCGGGGGATGCTTACTGCTGAAACTTGTGCGTTACTGCACCGGACAGAGCCTATCAGGCCTGGAATTTGCCAATGGCATTCCGGGCAGTATCGGCGGGGCAATTGTTATGAATGCCGGGGCCTGGGGGCAAGAAATCGGCAGTCTGGTTGATGCGGTTGTTCTGATGGACAGCAACGGGAACATATTTTCTGAAGAAGGCCAAAATCTTGGTTTTATTTACAGGAAATGGTCCATGCCCAAGAACACTATAGTACTCTCGGCAACGTTACGTTTAACACCAGGCAACAAAGACGAGATTATTGCCTTATGCAGGAAATACCAGGAATTACGCAGAAAAAATCAACCGATTGCAGAAGCCAGTGCCGGTTCCTTTTTCAAAAATCCTCCGGCTGATTCTGCCGGGCGTCTGATCGACCAAGCAGGACTGAAAGGATTTTCAATTGGTGGGGCTAAAATCTCAGAAAAGCATGCCAATTTCATTGTCAATACCGGCAAGGCTTCCGCCACCGATATTCTCAACCTTATGCAGGTAGTCCAGCAGGAAGTCTACAAACGCTTTGGTATTGAACTTGAACCTGAAGTCCATATCTTGGAGGACAAGTAGGAAAATGAATATACCTCATACTGCAAGCTTTAAAATTAATTCTCTTAAAAACCTGAAAGGGTTTAAGAAACCCTTGAACCAGCAGCCGAGACTGCTCATCAAGATTATAGCACTTCTTACCCTGATACTTGGCCTTGGATTTGGTGCCAAGCATGTATATCACATGTTGTGCCAGAGTGATTTTTTCCAGATAACCGCTGTCAAGATCAATGGCAACCGCATGACGAGCAAGGAGCAGATCGGTGTCTTAAGCAGAGTTGATATCCATTCCAACCTTCTGGCCATTAATGTAGGTCAGGTAAAGTTATTGCTCGAGAGCCATCCGTGGATCGCCAAGGCGGATATCATCCGCGACTGGCCAAACAGGCTGTTGATCAACGTGGAGGAAAAAAGACCCGTGGCATTGCTCAACAGAGAAACAGGCCTGTTTTATCTTGACAGCAGTGGCCAGATTATTGCCGCGGCAAGCCCCTCGCAGGAGTTAGACTTTCCAGTGATCACCGGTCTAGAAAATTTTTCCTTCAACACAGCAGGAGCAGTACAGATTCCTGATTCCCTCCAAACTGTTTTTGATCTGCTGAAGCTGGCCAATAAAAATAACCCTATACTGCCCCAGCAAAACATTTCAGAGATCCATCTGACGCAAAGGGGTGAACTTATTCTCTATCTGCTGGACAGGCCATTCCCCATATATCTTGGGGCTGAAGGTAAAATTTCAACACGTTATTACCGGCTGGTAAAAGTTTTGCGGGATCTTTATAAAACGCGGGAATTTTCAGAAGTTTCATATATACGCTTGGATTATCAAAAGGATACTATTCTTGTCGGCAAAGTTGATGCACAATCGTAAAGGGACATGCACACAGAATAAAAGCCTGATTAGTGACGGTCAAGCTGTGCGAAATACCAGTCTAGGAATTTTATGTGAGGCTGGCAAACCTGAATCCAGCAGGATACACCTGGGATGAAAGAAATGGAAAAAAAGCAGCGGGGTGAACTGATTGTTGGGCTTGATGTCGGTACCACAAAAATCTGTGCTGTCATCGGCGAGGCTTTCGAAGATAGGATAGAAATTATCGGTATCGGCACTCATCCTTCAATAGGGTTGAAAAAGGGTGTGGTCGTTAACATCGAAAGCACGGTTCATTCCATCCGGATGGCGGTAGAACAGGCTGAAGAAATGGCAGGCTGTGAGATCAACACCGTCTGTGTTGGCATCGCCGGCAGTCATATCAAGGGTTTCAACAGCCCGGGCATCGTCGGTATTAAAAACCGGGAGATCCGCCAGGATGATATAAACCGCGTCATAGATGCTGCCAGGGCGGTTAATCTTTCACAAAATCAACAGATCATCCATGTTCTGCCACAGGAATTCATGGTTGATGATCATACCGGAATCCAAGACCCTCTAGGAATGACTGGCGTCAGGCTTGTGACAAATGTCCACATTGTCACCGGCGATACAACCTCAATTCATAATCTTGTAATGTGCTGCAACAGGGCAGGTCTTGAGGTTGCTGATATCGTTCTGGAATCATTGGCCTCGGCAAATGCCGTCCTGTCCCGTGAAGAAATGGACCTTGGTGTTGGCCTGCTTGACATTGGCGGAGGGACTTCAGATCTGGCCATTTTTTCCGGCGGTACAATCAAGCATACCTATGAACTCGGACTGGGTGGCAACAACCTGACGAATGATTTGTCTGTCGGGCTGCGCACCCCTTTTCAGGAGGCCGAACGGTTAAAAAATCTTTACGGTTCCGCCCTGACCTCAATGATAGACGGCGATAACACTATTGAGGTTCCAACAGTAGGTGACAGAAAGCCCCGCAAAGTCAAACAGCGGATCATGGGTGAGATCCTGGAACCGCGCATTGAGGAAATGCTGATCATTCTCAACCAGGAAATGATAGACTCCACATACAAGGACAGGTTGAATGCCGGGATTGTTATATGCGGCGGTACAGCCTTACTTGAACATATTGTCGATCTGGCAGAGCAGATTTTTGATCTGCCTGTGAGAATTGGATATCCCCGCGATATCCATGAAGCGCCGGAAAGTATAAATTCGCCTCAAAATGCGACAGGCGTGGGGCTCGTTTTCTATGCCAGCAGGCATGCTTCCGGCAAAAAATGGCGGGTCCCCGGCAAAAAGGCCATCGGAGGTGTAGTCGGCTGGGTAAAAGGCTGGTTCAGCAACAACCTGTAGTCGGCAAAACGTAAAACAGCAAATCAAAATCTCACACTATAAATGGTTCTACATTACGTTCCAAATAGATAACAAGAACAGATAGAAGGGGGAAAGAAGATGGAATTTCGGATGGCAGAAGAAACATTAGCCAAAATTAGAGTTATCGGTATCGGTGGCGGTGGAGGAAACGCCGTTAATACCATGGTCGAAAACAATCTCCGGGGGATTGAATTCATTGCCGCCAACACTGACATGCAGGCCCTGGAAACTTCCAAAGCCGACGTCTGTCTGCAATTAGGCCCCGGGATCACAAAAGGACTTGGGGCCGGAGCAGACCCCGAACGTGGCAAAGAGGCGGCCTTTGAAAGCCTAGAAGAAATTCGGGAGGTGCTCAAGGGCTCTGATATGGTCTTTATCACTGCCGGACTGGGGGGAGGCACCGGAACAGGTGGTGCACCTGTAGTTGCCAAGCTCAGCAAGGAGATCGGTGCACTTACCGTTGCCGTGGTTACCAAACCTTTCTTTTTTGAGTCAAAAAACAGGATGAAAAAAGCCGAAGAAGGTTGGAAGGATTTAAAAAAGCATGTGGACACCATTATCACCATTCCGAATGACCGCCTTCTAACCATCATGCAAAAAGGAAGCAGGCTTATGGATATGATGAAAAAGGCCGACGAGGTCCTTTTGCAGGCTGTCAAGGGTATTACCGACCTGATCAATCTTCCCGGCCATATGAATGTTGACTTTGCAGATCTCAAAGCGGTCATGAAAGAAGTTGGGCCCGCTCTCATGGGAGCCGGCGTAGGAGTAGGTGAGAACCGTGCTATTGAGGCTGCGAAACGAGCTATTGACAATCCCTTGTTACAGGATGTGGGAATTGACGGCGCCAAAGGTGTACTCATTAACATCTCAGCATCAGAAGATTCTCTCACTATGAACGAATTCATGGAAGCATCAAGCCTGATATCGCAGAAAGCTCACGAAGATGCAAATATCATTGTCGGCGCGCTTTTTGATGACACTCTCAAAGACGAGATCCGGGTAACTGTTATCGCCACCGGTGTAAACGGCATGGAAGAAGTTGTAACCATTAAGAAGCCCATGCAGGCAGTTGCCAATAAAGTTCAGCTTCCGGAAAGAGAACTTGCGATTGATAAGCATACTAAAATTCCTGCAGACAGCAGCGCCAGCAGCCCGAACAAAACTTTTAACCGCCGCAATCCGGCCCTTGTCAGGAAACAAACATTGCCCTTCCCCAGCACTTTGGACGAGACTGAACTGGAAACGCCGACTTACTTGCGGCAGGCCGCTGACTGATATTTTAATATGAACAGACTTGCGCCCATATTGCCTTCTCCCCCAAAATGGTTAATATACTTTCATAAGTCAGGTCTGGGTAAGTGAGATTTTGTTTTTTTGCACAAGTAATTGCTGAGGAATATCTGTAAAAATAAATTTTCTTTGAAAGACTAAAAAAATAAACTCGCCAATTCCTTATCGGATTGTAAAAAGCACTCGGCAGAATGGTTTTTTGTTCCAGAAGAACTTGATTTGCTGAAACCATGTTGCCGACCATGAGACTTTTTACTATTGTATTAATTACTCATTCTCTACAAAGAATATCCCTTCTGACACCTGATGTTTTTACTTTATGGGGCGAAAATCACGATTGACTGCTGGAGTTGGCGGCAACAGGGAACAGTTATTCCATGAAAAAGGGAGTATCAAGAAAAAATGGAAAAACAGGGTTCCGATCGCTCTCATCTATCCGAACAGGTATTCAGTTGGAATGTCCAATCTTGGCTTTCAGCTCGTCTATCACCTGCTGAATCAGAATGATGCAATTGTCGCGGAAAGAATCTTTCTGCCCGAGCCAGCCACAAAACCTCTATCCGTTGAATCAGGAAGACCTCTCGCCGATTTCCCCCTTCTTTTTTTCTCCGTAAGTTTCGAACAGGATTATCAGCACCTGCTCATGCTGCTGGAAATGTCAGGCATCCCGCCCCTGGCTTCCGAGAGAACCGAGAAAAGCCCGTTTATCTCCGCAATGGCTACAGGCGGACGACCCCTTATTGTTGCGGGCGGTGTTGCCACCTTCATGAACCCTGAACCCCTGGCACCTTTTGTCGATCTTTTTATTATCGGTGAAGCAGAACCGATTCTGGACTCGGTAATGGCTCTTTTATTACAGGGGCTCGACCGCAAGACAAAATTGAAACTCTTAGAAGAAATTGGGACAAATCTTGCCGGATGTTATGTTCCTGAACTCTACCAGATAACATATGCTTCTGATGGTACGCTCTTGTCAAACACTCCCAAAGAAGACTATCCAGCTCTTCCTCGTAAAATAAAGAAGGTAGTCAAACATTCATCTGCAAATGTCGTAGCCCACTCCATTATTCTTACCCCCCGGGCAGAATTTTCTGATCTTTATATGACTGAGCTGGGGCGAGGCTGCAGCCGCGGCTGCAGATTTTGTGCTGCCGGCTTTATTTATCGCCCGCCCCGGTTATGGCAGGCCCAAACAATAATTAATGCTATTGATGCCCGGCCTGAAAACACCAAAAGGATCGGTCTTCTTGGCATGGAAATGGCACATTCGGACGATGTCGCCTTGATAGCTGATTACCTGTCCAAGCAGTCATGCTCGCTATCTTTTTCCTCTTTGCGGGCTGATATCATAAATTCTTCACTGCTCAAGCTCTTGGGCGGCAGCAAGCTAAAAAGCGCTGCAATTGCACCAGATGGAGGCTCTGAACGGTTGCGGCGCGTTATCAACAAGGGTATAACAGAAAATGATGTGCTCACAGCAGCTGAAATACTTGCCAAGAAAGGAATACAAAATCTGAAACTCTATTTTATGATCGGACTGCCAACTGAATCGCAAGCAGACCTTGATGAAATGGTGGATCTCATCATGAAAGTAAAAAAAGAAGTCTTGACTGTTGGTCGTTCCCGGGGCAGGTTGAGTACATTAACGCTGAGTATAAATTGTTTTATCCCGAAACCGTGGACACCATTTCAATTTCATCCCATGGAAAAGGTTGCCCAGCTGAAGCTGAAATTAAAATTTCTCCGCAAAAAAATCGCAGCAGAGCCAAATGTTCGTATTAAAACAGAAAGCCCGGAAAAGGCTTTTTTCCAGGCGGTTCTTTCCAGGGGGGATCGGAGGGTCGGCCATGCCTTATTATCCATGGTACTCACTGGCTGCACCTGGAGACAGGCTTTTGCTAAAGAAAACATCAATCCTGATTATTATGCTTTGCGCCAGAGAGGTGCAACTGATCAAGAACCCTGGGATATAATTGATCATGGCATTGAACGCAAATATCTGTGGTCAGAATACCAGAAAGCTTTAAAAGGAAAAACAACCGCGCCCTGCGATACATCCCGGTGTAAACGCTGCGGAGTCTGTTAAATGATGACAAACCGTTCCCAGAAATCTCAAATTGACTCACCAAGGCCCTTCCGGCTGGTAAAATTCTTTTCCTTCACCGGCCTTGGACTTGTGCTGATCACGACCATGGTCCTCTCATGGGTTATATCCAACTATGCCAAGAAAGTCATGCTTGAGCGCAGCGAATCTTACTCGCTTCTCCTTGCTGAACACGTAAACAGACAGGTTTTTTTGCAGTTTGTTTTGCCTACCGCTCTGCGTTACGGTGAAATTGCTCTACGTAATCCAACACAGTTCAAAACGCTTGACACGGTTATTCGTAATACCACCGAAGGGCTGAAGGTCGACTCGGTAACAATTTTCGACTCCAAGGAAAATATAATTTCCTATAGCACTATTGCTGAAGAAGTCGGAGTTCGTAATGCAGGCGGCAAGGAATATGAAAGAGCGCTTAATGGGATTAACAGTTCTCTCCTCATGTCTTCCGCCTCTCTTTTGAATCTGCTGCCCGGTTCGGAACCGATTTCGTCAAAACTCATGACCTATATTCCTTTTCGCCGGGAAAACCCTCTCAGTGAAAGGACAGATGATATTATGGGCGTAACCAAAGTAGTCCAGGACCTTTCAGACGACATGGAGGCCGTACTCCGGTTGCAGCTTACAATTATTCTCGTCTCCATTCTGATAATGGGAACCCTATTCTTCATTCTTACCCAGATTGTAACCAAAGCGGACCAGATTAATGAAGCGCGGGCTAAAGAACGCCGCCGTCTTGAGGATAAGCTTCTTCATGCTGAACGGTTGGCAACCCTCGGTGAAATGGTGGCCTCGGTGTCTCATGAAATAAAAAACCCTTTGGGCATAATCCTCAGTACAGCTGAAATCCTCAATAAACGTTTACGGGAGCAGGCTCCTACAAGCAAACATCTTGCAGAAATCATAATTACGGAAACCAGCAGGCTGGATGATATTGTTCGGGAATTTCTAGATTTTGCCAGACCACAGGTGCTTCAATTTACCAAAGGACTTATCAATGATCTGCTCGTTAAGGTAGAGCAATTCATGCAGCCTGAATTTACCAAGAATCAGATAACAGTTACAAATGATTTCAATGAGAAGCTCAAACCAATAAATATGGATCAGAATCTACTGTACAGAGCATTTCTCAATCTCTTCATCAATGCGGTGCAGGCTATGCCCGAGGGAGGGACGCTCTCGATAAGTACCTCTTTATCCACGGAAGAAAAGAAAAAAGTTGTCATCTGCATCAAGGATACCGGGGTCGGTATCTCAAAGGAAAAAATGGCAATGATATTTACGCCGTTTTATACGGACAAGAATAGAGGCACGGGCCTCGGGCTTGCAATAGCAAAAAATATCATTGAGGAGCATAGCGGCTCTATAACTGTTACAAGTGAAATTGGCAAAGGGACAAGCTTCATCATCACACTCGCTCAACAGTAAATTATTGTTGCCGCTGGTGGCTCTGTATACAAATCATATCATGAGACCCAGCATCTCACGAACGGCCTGGTCCAGTCCGACAATAACTGCCCGTGCCATGATAGCATGCCCTATACTGAGTTCTTCAATAGTCTCAAGCGCAGCAATCCGTGCCGTATTAACATAATTAAGCCCGTGTCCGGCATTCACCCGCAGGCCGGATTCATACGCTTCTTCAGCTGCAGCCGCAATCAGTTCATACTCATGCTCCCTTTCTTCTTCGCGGGTGGCATCAGCATATCTGCCTGTATGGATTTCCACAAAGGTGGCTCCGATGTCTTTTGCCGCTTTTATCTGCCTTGAGTCAGGATCAATAAAAAGACTTACCGGAATTCCCGCATCATTCATCTGCCCGATCACCTTCTTGAGCTTCTGTTTCTGAGCGGCTACATTTAACCCGCCTTCGGTGGTCAGCTCCTTTCTTTTTTCCGGCACAAGGGTGACCATATCCGGCTTAATATTCAGAGCAAGCTTGATAATCTCCTTGGCTGCTCCCATTTCAAGATTGAGTTTGGTTTTTACAGTCTGGCGCAGCAAAATGACATCCCGGTCCTGTATATGTCTTCGGTCCTCGCGTAAATGGACCACAATCCCTTCAGCTCCAGCCAGTTCACAGATACCTGCGGCAAGGACAGGATCGGGTTCGTTGGTACCACGGGCTTCACGTAAGGTTGCAACATGATCAACATTGACCGCGAGTTTTATCATCGTCTCTCTCCTTTTCTTTGTCAGTTCCTGCAGGAGCATCCTTTCCTTGTTATACATTCTTACTGCTTCGGCATCTGACTTTTCATGATCATAACCTATAAGATGCAGAAATCCGTGCACAAGCAGCACCTGTAAACGCGAATGCAGGGAAAGTCCCTCTTGTTTTGCTTCTCTGGCAGCAGTTTCAACTGAGATGACGATATCACCAAGCAAATTCATGGCCATTGCAGAATCTTCCCCCTCGGTCAATGGAAAAGCCAGGACATTGGTCGGCCCTTTTTTATGGCGCCAGGTTCTGTTCAATTCTGCAATCTGTTGATCATCTACCAGGAGAATGCTCAATTCTGCTTCAGCCATTCCTGTCGAAACAAGCAGCTGATCAGCTGCCCGCTGCACCAGCGCTTCATTTATCCGGGGAACTGCATGGTGGTAAAATTCATTTTTGAAAAGAACGGGCATAAGATGTCCGGGAAATGCTTGGATTAGCAGGGTTTACCTTGTGTTATCGTCTATGTTTTTAAAGACTATTTTTTGCCTGACTTGAGTTTTTTTGGCCGTGATTTCTTCTCGTCACGCTTTATTTCTTTCCTGGCATAGGCTCTGATAATCTGCTGCACTAAAGGATGACGCACAACATCCACATCGCTGAATGTGCAGAATCCTATCCCTTTAATTTTTTTCAGTATCCGGGATGCCTCGACCAATCCTGACTGCTTTCCTGCCGGTAGATCTATCTGGGTAATATCACCGGTAATAACAGCTTTGGAATCAAACCCTAGTCGGGTCAAAAACATTTTCATCTGTTCATGTGAGGTATTCTGTGCTTCATCCAGGATAACAAAAGCGCTGTTCAATGTGCGCCCGCGCATAAAGGCAAGGGGGGCTATCTCTACTATACCTCTTTCGATATATTCAATGACTTTTTCCCTTCCCAGCATATCATTTAAGGCATCGTAGAGCGGCCGCAGGTAGGGATCAACCTTCTGGGCCATGTCACCGGGGAGGAAACCCAGTTTTTCACCTGCTTCGACAGCTGGTCGGGTGAGAATAATATTTTTGACCTGGCTGCCGGTTAATGCGGAAATGGCCATTGCCACAGCTAAATAGGTTTTACCCGTTCCGGCAGGGCCGATACCAAAGACAATATCACTGTTTCTGATTGCATCAATATATATTTTCTGGTTGACGCTTTTGGGGGATACCACCCTCTGGTTCGCAGTAATATAAACCCGGTCCAGGAATATTTCTTTGAGCTTGGTCTTTGATGAGCGCTCAAGAATACGCAGGCCGTAAGCCACATCAGAAGGGTATACGGGGTAGCCTGCCTTAAGGAGTTCATATAACTGCTCAAGAGCTATTGCTGCCAGCTCAACTTCATGCTGCATACCCTCAAGTAGCAGTTCATTGCCCCGCGTTTTTACAGAGACACCGACTGTTTTCTCGATCGCACCTAGATTTTTATTCAGGTCACCGTATAACAGCCTTATTAAATTATTGTCCTCAAATGTGAGTTTTATTTCAGGCATACGGATATAGTAAACGCTTGGTAACTTTTATTTTTGCCCCTCAGCAAGTTCATCATCAATGAGTTTGCTTATGGCAGTGAAATCACGATTCTTCAGCTTCCTGCCATTGACAAAAATGGTCGGGGTTCCTGTAACCCCGGCTTTTTTAGCCTCAGCAGCATCCTCTTCAATTTTCTGGCGCAATGAGGGTCTCATCATGTCAAGGGAGAATTTCTTCAGATCCAATCCTAATTTTTCAGCTATTTCCAGATACTTTTCACTGGCCAGGCTGTTCTGGTTGATGAAAAGTTCATCATGATACTCCCAGAAACTGCCCTGCTCAGCTGCAGCCATGGAGGCGAGTGCAGCAGGAAAAGCCTGATCATGGATGGAGAGCGGATAATGCTTGAAAACGACTTTGAGGCTGTCAGGGTATTTATCGAGCAACTGCTCGAATATCGGCATCATCTTGCCGCAGTAAGGTCATTGAAAGTCACTGAAAACCACCAGTACAACCTCGGCTTCAGCAGGACCAAGAAAGGGGGAATCAGCCACATTTAAATCAACTGTGAAATTAACCGCAAGCATTTGCAGAGTCTTGCGTTTGCTGTTTATGAGATAAAGTTGCTCACCTTTTGCAGAAACAGCAATATCTGTGACAGAAGGATCGACCGGGATTGTGCCGACAATTTTGCCGTCAACTGCATAAATTGTCACTTTCGCCTGATCAGTCAGAATAAATGTTAAGTCACCGCTTTGGGTTTGGGCTACGTCAATCGGTGTTTCCTCAAGCTGGACAGCGCTGGAAACTTCCCAATAAACTTTAGCGTCGGCTGCACATGGCATGAGACTTACAAGCATGAAAAAAGGTATTATTAATGCACTATGTACCGGTCGTTTCATTACATTTCCCTAAGATACTTTTTTAAAATGAAAGAAAATATATGTTCTAGCCGACATGAGCCTGTGATAGATTTTCAGTTCACTTCCATATCAATGATCTGCAACTCATCTCCCCTGGTAATTTTTATTGCAGTGGATTTGCATGCAGGACAGGCATAAATATAACGTTCTTCAGATTCAAACTGTGAACCGCAGTCACTGCAGAAACCACCTACGGGGATATATTCAATGACAAGTTCCGCCTGCTTGGCAATAGTGTCCGCCTTTGCCACATCAAAGGCAAAGAGTAAAGCATCTGGATGAATGCCTGCCGCTTTCCCTACCTTAAGGCGCACAATTTCAATGCAATTGTACCCTTCCTGCTTACAAAGATCAGAAACTGTTTCGATTAGACTTATGGCAATGGATGCCTCATGCATTTTCAGGATCCACTCCCATTGAGCGCAAAACTTCATCAAAAAGCTTTAATGACTCCTTCCCAGCTTCAACATCAACCTTCTGAATGGCAAAACCGGCATGCACCAGAACATAATCGCCAATTTCCGCCTCCTCAGGCAGTAACATAAGATTAACCTGGCGTCTGGCACCATATACCTCAATCGTTGCCAATAACCCTTCTTTACTGATAATCTTTGATGGTATTGCTACACACATTCAACAGACCTTCTTATTTATACCGGACACCTGAATTGATTATTTTGGAGAATTGCCTGATAACCTCAACTCAAATTTACAACACAGTAATAACCGGTTTCGTTTGTTATAAAAACTTACCCATTCCTGCTGAGAAGACCGGAGGGTTCTTACGGCAAAAAGATTACAAAATGGTCCGCTGCATACAGATTTAGGTGCCCTTTGCAGTTATTTATACTACTTATAAGTAACTCATATGACTTGCGCAAGTTATTATTGAGCGTTGACATTCTAGGAGTCATATTGTAACCATTCAGAGCGATTAATGCCCAACTTACATCCCAATAATGATGCATAGAATCAGTGTTTTTGTTGCCAGCAGATTTGAGCTTACTATCTAGGAGGGAGAAATGCCAGCCATCCTCGTAGTTGATGATGAACTCAGCATGCGAGAATTCCTGAAGATCCTGCTTGAGAAAGAGGGTTATAAGGTTTCCACAGCTTCTGAAGCATCCGGTGCTATTGAACTCATAAAAAATGAAACCTTTGACCTTGTTCTTTCCGATATAAGAATGCCCGGTATGGGCGGCTTGTCCCTGCTGGAAAAAATCAAGGAGGTCAATAACTCCATTCCGGTAATCATGATAACTGCCTATGCTTCACCGGATAACGCTGTGGTTGCAATGAAAAGCGGCGCCTTTGACTATATTACCAAGCCTTTCAAGGTCGATGAGATCATCAAGATAATCAAATCTGCTCTTGCGGTTCCCGTTTCAGACAAAACCGGTGAGGTATCAGCGACTACGGAATCATTTGAAGGCATTATCGGCAAAAGTTCCGAGATGCTGAGAATCTATAATCTCATAGCCCGTATTGCCCCAACTCCTGCCAGTATCCTCATTTATGGAGAATCAGGGACAGGAAAGGAACTTGTGGCCCAAGCCATTCATAACCTGAGCAAGGTGCACCATGAACCTTTTGTACCCATCACCTGCAGTGCCATACCGGAAAGTTTACTGGAAAGTGAGCTTTTCGGCCATGTCAAAGGTGCTTTCACTGGGGCTATTTCGAATAAAGTGGGGCTTTTTGAACTTGCAGACGGCGGCAGTGTTTTTCTTGATGAGATCGGTGAACTGACGCCTCTGATACAGACCAAACTTTTGCGAGTGCTTCAGGAACGTGAATTAAAACGCGTTGGTGGCACCGATACTATCAAAGTAAACGTCAGAATTATAGCCGCGACCAATAAGAATCTGGAGGAAGAAATTATCGCCGGTCGCTTCAGGGAAGATCTTTTCTACCGCCTTGCAGTTGTACCACTCCGAGTCCCGCCCTTACGCGAAAGAAAAGGTGATGTGCCCCTGCTGGTCAACCACTTTCTCAAAAAATATTCTGATAAAATGGGGAAAAACGTCCAGGAAATTTCTTCATATGCCATGCAAGTACTTATGGATTATGATTTCCCCGGCAATGTTCGTGAGCTTGAAAATATCATTGAGCGTGGGGTTGCCCTGGAGTCATCAAATATTATTCTACCTGAGAGCCTAACCCTTTCAACTTACAAAAAAGAAGGCCAACCTGCTGAAAAAGCCGCACAGGCTTTCATCTCGGTTGAATCAGAGGAGGAATTATATAATAAGGGCCTGGATGAAATAATGGCAAGTCTTGAAAAAAAGATGATCGAGCATGCACTGGTCAAAACGGATAATTCCAAGATACAGGCGGCGGGTCTCTTAAAGATCAGTTTCCGTTCCTTGCGCTACAAAGTACAAAAATATGATATCAAGTAAAATCACTCCTCGTTGAGGGACCTTCAGCGTGCTCAATTCTTTCCTAGCAAAACCGGTTGAAAATCAGGCTATTGCAGCTTTGTTTAAAAAGCAGCTCCATTGGATGCTTTTTTTGCGTGTTGTTTTCTTAACACTTCTTCTGGGCCTAAATTATATCCTGCAGTCAGCTGAAAAGCACATTATTACCCCCCCATTTTATTATATGGTTGCTTTCATAGCAGGTGTGTATATTTACACCATCTGTTCAGCACTGATACTGCAATATATCCGGCGTTACTCCACTTTTGCTTATACCCAGATCCTTATTGATGTCCTTCTCATATCCATACTCATATACTATAGTGGTGGAAGCCAGTCCATATTCGCTATCCTCTATTTTTTCCCTATCATTGCCGGAAGCTTTATTCTTCTGCGGCGAGGCGGCCTGACACCGGCCGCAGCAAGTACCATAGCCTACGGAATTATTCTGACCCTTGAATATACGGGGCACCATCCCGGTTTTTTTCAAGACTTCTGGTACAGGCCTCTTACAGACATACGCTCCGTTATGAATTTGTTCTCAATCCATGGCCTGACCTTCTTTATCACGGCAATTTTGAGCGCCCTGCTTTCGGAAAAATTGCGCCGGACCGAAAAAGCGCTCATGACCACAACCCTGAAATATGACCAGCTGGCCGTTCTTTACAAAAAGATTTTCGAAGATATTCCTTCCGGTATTATCACTGTCATCAATCAGAAAAACATTATTTCATGCAATCCTGCTGCTGAAAAAATTACCGGTTTTAGCGCCCCTGAAATCAGCGGCAAGGATATCAACAAGACTTTTCCTGGCCTTAAACTTGATGCTGACATGCGTTCCCGCCCTGAAGTTGAAATCACAAAAAAAAACGGGGAAAACATACCCATCGGCTATTCATTTGCTACCCTGAATATGCCTGGCACTGAAGATAAATACGAGGTTATTACCCTGCAGGACCTCAGTGAGACTAAGCAAATGGAAAAGCAGATTCTGCAGGCTGAAAAAATGGCTACCATTGGAGAAATGTCTGCCGGCATAGCCCATGAATTGCGAAATCCACTTGCGGCAATCTCCGGGGCGGCCGAGTTGCTGGATGGAAGCGGCGATATCAAATCTCATCACCAGGGACTCATGAATATTATTACCAGAGAATGCAGCAGATTGCAGAGCACCATCAGTGACTTTCTCTCTTTTTCCAAACCAGTCGAACCTGAAAAAGAATTTATTCCTTTACTGCCATTGGTTGAAGAGATGATTCAAATTCTGCAGCATACGCAGGACTGGCCTGAAAAATGTATTTCTGTAGTTAATATCCCTGAAAAAATGGATTGTTGGGCTGATCCGCAGCAGATCCACAAAGTGCTCCTCAATATCCTGCATAACAGCTGTATTGCCCTGAGAAACATGGATGGTGAAATCAGTATCGTTGCCAAGGAGGAGGAGGATGCCACTGGTGCAGAAAGAACTGTTATTACCATAACCGATACTGGCCGAGGTATACCAGATCCCATTATTAATAAAATTTACGAACCCTTCTTTACAACAAGAGAAAACGGGACAGGACTTGGGCTTTCCATAGTTAAACAAATTATCAACGCACATGAAGGGGGCCTCACTATTACCAGCAAGGAAAATCGTGGGACCTCTACTGAAGTTTGGTTGCCCTTACCCTGATCATTCTTTTTCCCTGCGCACCCTGGCTCCAAGGGTTTGAAGTTTTCCCGCCATATCCTCATACCCTCTTTCGAGATGGTATATTCTGGAAATCTCCGTTGTCCCATGTGCTGCAAGAGCTGCCACGACCAGGGAAGCACTGGCCCGAAGATCCGTGGCCATTACCCGGGCCCCTGTGAGTTGATCCATGCCCTTTACTATGGCGCTGTTGCCATTAATTTTTATCTCTGCCCCCATCCGTTTTAATTCAGCCACATGCATAAACCTGTTTTCAAATATTGTCTCTGTGATGACGCTCAACCCGTTAGCCAGGGTCATAAGGACCATGAGCTGGGCCTGGAGATCGGTAGGAAAGCCCGGATAAGGTTGGGTTTTGATATCAATGCTTTGTACCTTTGCCGGTCGGGAAACATAAATTGAATCTTCTGATTCTTTAATGATAAGACCTGCTGCCCGTAACTTCTCAGTAAGAGCCGGTAAATGGGAAGGATTGCAATTTGTCACAGTTGCCTCGCCGCCGGCAGTTCCAACAGCAATAAGATAGGTGCCGGTTTCTATGCGGTCAGGTATCGTAGTAATTTCAGCAGGTTTTAATTTTTTTACTCCTTGGATTATCAAGCGGTCACTACCCTTGCCATCAATTTTTGCCCCCATGGAAATAAGCATGTCAATTAAATTGCCTACCTCGGGTTCCCTGGCGGCGTTTTTTATTACCGTTTCCCCCTTTGCCAGAACAGATGCCATGAGAATATTTTCCGTTCCGGTTACCGAAGGAACATCAAAGTAAACATGTCCGCCGGTAAGATGTTTTTTTACAGTGGCAGTGACATACCCATCTTGCAGATCAAGAGTTGCACCCATAATCTTCAAACCCTGCAGGTGAAAGTCTATCGGGCGAGCTCCTATGGCACAGCCCCCTGGCAGGGATACTCTCGTTTTGCCCATACGGGCCAGCAAAGGCCCCAGGACGAGAATTGAAGCGCGCATTGTTTTTACAAGGTCGTAGGAAGCTTCAAAATTATTCAGCGATTCCGTATTGATCAGCAAGGTACTTCCTTCCCTTTGCCATTTCGCCCCAAGAGTTTCAAGCAGGACAAGAATGGTCCGGGTATCCCGCAGGTCAGGCACGTTGTGAATAACATGCCAGCCGGGTGCCAGCAGGGTTGCTGCAATTAATGGCAAGGCTGCATTTTTAGCCCCGCTTATACGGATCTCACCCTGCAGCTTCCGTGCTCCCTCTATGATCAGTTTATCCATACCAATTACTCATACAATTACATATTGAAGAAACCAGAACTGCATCTTGTTCATTTTACTTACCCAGCGAAGACACAGCCTTTTTGCGGGCCTGAAAAACTCTTGGCAACCCCGCATAGTCATTGAAAATTTCTATACTGTCAAAGGCTGCTGTCCTCTGAAAAATATCTACAACCTCTTCATGCTGGTCTTCACCTATCTCCATAAAAAATAAGGCGCATGGCTTCAGGACTTTTCTTACTGCGACCGCGATCCTGCTGATCTCACGTATGCCCCGTTCGCCGCCATCAAGAGCCAGACGGGGTTCGAACTGCCCCACTTCAGGCTGAAGAGAACCGGTAGTCCTGCCAAATGGTTTTAAAAAAACTTCTTCAGCAATATAAGGCGGGTTGGAAATGACTATATCAAATTCAGCCCTTGGCAAAATGCCATCAAACCAGTTGCAATTAATAAAGTTAATCTTTTCTGCCACCTGGTGTTTTTTAGCATTATAGCGTGCAACTTTCAATGCATTGAATGAATAATCCAGTGCAGTTACTTTTGCTGTCACCAGTTCCTGGGCCAGGACAATGGCCAGCACTCCACTCCCTGTTCCTAAATCGAGAACTTTTACTGTCTGCGCGTGAGTCAACCCCGAATTTTTTATAACTTCCAAAGTTTTTTCCAACAGGAATTCTGTCTCCGGTCTGGGTATGAGTACATCACTTGTAACCATGAAGGACAGCGACCAGAATTCTTTTTCACCTGTTATGTAGGCTAAGGGTTCCCGGGCCAATCGTCGCGCGACATTTTTTTCAAATTTTTCAAGTTGAGCTCCATTTAAATCCCTCTCTCCTGCAAGGAGAACTGTCGTTCTTTTCATTTTGAGGGCATGGGAAAGCAACAGGGAAACCTCAAGCTCTGATTGCGGGATATCCGCTTCATTGAGACGTTGAACAGCGTTCTGGAAAGCTTTTCTGATCTGCACGTAATTCTTGCTAGGTGTTTCAATAATGAAATGCTAGTTAATAAATACCAAATGGGGAATGTGCCTATACACCTGCAAAGGAAAATATCAACCTAACTTACCTTTTTCAGGGCTTCTGCCTGGTAATGCACAATAAGCGGATTTATGATCTCATCAATTTTCCCCAGCATAATGGACTCAAGTTTGTAGAGCGTCAAATTTATGCGATGATCAGTCACTCTGCCCTGTGGGTAATTATAGGTGCGGATGCGTTCACTCCGATCACCGGTTCCTACCTGGCTTTTACGGTTTTCAGACATCTTGTCATGTTGATCCTGTTCCATCTTGTCAAGAAGACGGGCCCGCAACACTTTTAAACCTTTGGCTTTATTCTTGTGCTGCGATTTTTCATCCTGACATGAAACCACAAGCCCTGTCGGCAGATGGGTTATACGTATGGCCGATTCAGTCTTATTGACACTCTGGCCTCCCGGCCCGGAAGAACGGAAAACATCGATACGCAGGTCATTCGGATCGATTTCAACTTCGACATCTTCTGCCTCCGGCAATACAGCCACTGTAACAGCCGAGGTGTGAATGCGACCCTGGGTCTCTGTTTCCGGCACTCTCTGAACCCTGTGCACCCCGCTTTCATACTTTAACCTGCTGTATACTTTCTCGCCGCTTATAAGAGCAATAATTTCCTTGAAGCCTCCAATACCCAGGGGATTACTGCTCATGACCTCGACATTCCAGCCTACTTCATCAGCATACCGGCTGTACATCTTGAACAAATCACCAACAAACAGGGCTGCCTCATCACCTCCGGTTCCAGCCCGTATCTCAAGAAGGATATTCTTTTCATCGTTCGGGTCTTTGGGCAACAGCAGCAGTTTGATATCCTGTTCAATTTCTTCTGCTTTTTCCTTTAGTTCCTCAATCTCAGTCTTAATTAATTCCAGCAACTCAGAATCTTCTTCTTCCTGCAGCATCTTTTTACTTTCGGCAAGCTCATCTTTAACCTTCTGGTAGCTGCGGCTGAGAGCAGCTAATTTAGTGAGCTGCGCATGCTGCTGCGCCACTTTCTTGTACTCACGCTGATTTGCAATGAGAGCGGGATCTGAAAGCTTTATTTCAAGATTCGAGAGTTTAATCTCAATTTCATCGTGTGACGGGATCATCTCTTTGCCAATTATTAGATTTCAATCAGTATCAGCATCAACGTATCAGGCGCAGCAAACGAAAACAGGGGACACTCCGCCACCGGAGGTCCCCTGCTGTTAAACTGTAAAATATGTTAAGCAGATTTGGAATTCTTTTTCAGATGATCTGCGTATTTTTTCATAAATTTTTCAACTCGACCAGCAGAGTCTATAAGCTTCTGTTTTCCTGTGAAGAAGGGATGGCAGGCTGAACAGATCTCAACATTCATTTCATTGTTTACTGAACCTAGCTCTACTTCATTGCCGCAGGCACATTGTGCTTTAATTTTATGGTATTCCGGATGAATATCTTTTTTCATGAGTCTTTCCTCCAACAAGTACTCTGCACTTTTAAGCAGAGCAGTATTAAACTAACGGCCAGGATATTTTCTTTTCCCTGGCCGTATTGAGCCAACAGGGCATTTTTGTTGCTTTAGTGAAGAATAAAATAGCATTTGGGCCCAATGCATAAATATATCGGCCCCGATGAAAACGGCAAATTATATATAATTAAAATATAATTGCAAGCGGTAATAAAAGAATTCAGGAATAATTGAAATTCAGGGTTGCGTTTGCGAAAAAAATCCTGATTTAACTGTTCATTGATTGAAAAAATTCGGCATTCGTTTTTGTGGCTCTCATTTTATCAAGCAAAAATTCCATGGCATCCCCAGGATTCAAAGAGGAAAGCAGTTTGCGTAAAATCCAGACCCGGTGTAGTTCATCTTCTCCTAAAAGCAGGTCTTCCTTACGTGTGCCGGACCTGTTAATATCAATTGTTGGGTAAATTCTCCTGTCTGCCATTTTTCGATCAAGCATGAGTTCCATGTTACCCGTTCCTTTGAATTCCTCGAAAATAACCTCGTCCATCCTGCTGCCCGTTTCTACCAGAGCTGTAGCAATAATGGTGAGGCTGCCGCCTTCTTCAATATTTCTTGCTGCCCCAAAAAACCTTTTCGGCCTGTGCAGAGCTGTTGCCTCCACACCACCTGACAAGATTCTGCCACTTGCAGGGGTTACGGTATTATAGGCCCGAGCCAGCCGTGTGATGCTATCGAGGAGAATAACTACGTCTTTTTTATGCTCCACCAGGCGCTTTGCCTTCTGGATAACCATTTCCGCCACCTGGATGTGTCTCTGGGGCGGCTCATCAAAAGTGGAACTTACCACCTCAGCTTTGACATTCCTCGACATATCCGTGACCTCTTCCGGACGCTCATCTATCAAAAGGACTATTAAAGTAATCTCCTTATGGTTCTTAACAATGGAATTGGCAATTTTCTGTAACAATACCGTCTTGCCTGTTCTTGGGGGTGCAACTATCAGGCCTCTCTGTCCCTTGCCGATCGGGGACATAATGTTCATTATGCGGGTGGAGAATTCATCCTTTTTCGCTTCCAGGTTAATTCTCTCATTGGGATGCAGCGGAGTCAGGTTTGAGAAAAGGGTTTTGTCCTTGGCCTTTTCAGGGGCCTCAAAATTGATGCTTTTTACCTTGAGTAAAGCAAAATATCGTTCACTGTCCTTGGGAGACCGGACAAGACCTTCGACAGTATCGCCGGTCCGTAAATTCAACCTGCGGATCTGGGATGGTGACACATAGATATCATCCGGGCCGGGGAGATAATTATAAGCCGGCGCTCTTAAAAAGCCGAACCCGTCAGGCAGGATTTCAAGCACACCGCGGCCGGTAACCATGCCATTCTTTTCGTCTTTAGCCTGCTTGGCTTTTGCCTGCAGAATAGCAAAAATCAGCTCCTGCTTTCTCATGCCGCTGATTCCTTCCACATTATAATCGCGGGCAAGCTTGGTAAGTTCATTAATTTTCTTTTCTTTCAGTTCCGCTAAATCCATACATCAGCTTCCTTTAAATTTTTCTTCACTCTTATACACACTCTGCCTTGCACCTACTTTACTTAACGCCTTGTAAATTTGAACGTTAGAGTTCTCCCCGGGACAAAAAGCCATCAACTGCAGACCATGGAGGTCAGGCACAAAGCTTTCCTTTGACAGCGTCAGGGATACTGTACCGGTTTGATTTTTTTATGTTACTTGAATAGTACAATAATAGATCGATAGTGATTTGTTAAATCAGCCAGGGTTTAATTGTTTGCAAAAACAAAATGGGATTGTTTTCTATAATGGGAAATTTCATGTGACAGTTGACAGATAAAGAAAGGCGCCTTCTACTAAATCAGGGAGTTATGATTTTTTTCTCTCTTCCAGGGGCAATAGGCCCATACAGGTGGGGAAAATCTCGGAAGCTTTTCAAGGTGATTATTATCTTATTTTCATCACTTTTTACTGTCAAGCTTTTTTTCTTCTTGTTTCCCATTATTTCTGAATTTAATCAAGCGGTATGCCGGAAGAGGAGTGCTTGCTGTTGCTGCTCAACAAGTCCGCCAAGTGTTCCACTTGATTAAAAGTATCCGGAAGCGTACCGCTATTATCAATGACATAATCTGCCAGCATGGCCTTTTCAGACAGAGGCATCTGACTTTGCAACTCTCTGATTGCTACACTCCTTTTGACCCCGTCACGTTCCATCAAGCGGCACAGGCATGTTTCATAATCAGCATACACGACAACAACCGTATCAAAAAGATTTTCCCACTGGACCTCATAAAGGAGAGGGACTTCGACGAGTACCCTGGTATTATTTCCAGATTCAATAGTCTGGTCCATTTGTGCGACGATTGTTTTTTTAACCAGAGGATGTATAACATTATTTATCTTCTGGCGAAAATCTTTATCAGCAAAGAGATCTTTGCGCAAAAGAGATCTATTTATGCTCCCATCTTCGGTAAAATATTTTGAACCGAAAACCCTGGAAAATTCTTGCCAGCCCTCTGCCTGCGGTTCCAGGAGCTGGCGGCAGACCTTATCAGCATCTATATGAACACAATGGATCTTTCCTGCCAGCATTTCAGCAACCTGGCTCTTTCCCGAAGCCATACCACCAGTCAACCCGATTCTTCTAATCACGGCAAACACCTTTTATCCATTCATTGCTCCCAGCTGCGCCTCACAGCCGCTGCTATTGATGCTGTATTGCTCGCAGTTTTGCTAGTATGGCTCGCATATCAGGCCACACCGGAGATACAAACTCAAGCAGCTCGCCTGTTACAGGATGTGTAAAAGAAAGAGAGTACGCATGTAAACATTGGCGCTCGATACAATATTTATCGTTTGTTTCCTTCAACTGTCTATTTCCATAAAGTGTATCTCCTGCCACTGGATGCCCCAAATATGCCATATGGACACGTATCTGGTGGGTGCGGCCCGTTTGCGGTCGCACTTCAAGGTAAGTCAGACGGTCTGTAAATTCTTCAAGGATAGACCAACAGGTTATTGCCTCTCTGCCACCGTGCTGCAGAACAGACATCTTTTTCCTATTGCCCCGGTGCCGGCCAATTGCTTGAGATACACAGCCTTTTTTTGTTCCTGGCCGCCCGACAACAATAGCATGATATATTTTTTTAACCTGCCGCGCCTTAAAAAGCTCAACCAGTGCATGGTGGGATCTATCATTTTTGGCAATAACCATTACTCCGGAAGTATCTTTATCAAGGCGGTGTACAATACCAGGCCGTTCGACACCGCTTATTCCGGAAAGATTGTCGCAATGGGCCAGAAGTCCATGCACCAGTGTCCCACTTTTATGGCCAGAAGCCGGATGCACGACGACCCCGGGTGGTTTAGCAATAACCAATAAATCATTATCCTCATGAAGGACTGCAAAATCTACTTTTTGAGGCTTGAGAGCTGCCGGTTCAGGTGGCGGCAGAGTAACTTCTATTCTATCGCCGGTCTTGAGGCGGTTTCCTGCCTTACTGGAACTGCCATTTACCAGAACATATCCACTGCGTATAAGATTACTCAATCGGCTGCGGGTGATATCGGGAATCATTTCTACTAGATAATGGTCGAGCCGCTGCCCTTCCCTATCTTCTGGGACATCAAGATGTATAAACTCTCCCTGCTCTGTCTTGTTTTTCACTGTGCAATAAGTTTCTCCCCTGCCGAGAAACATAATGTGTTTTATCTTATAAACTCATCACCCTCGGATGTCAGTATAGGCTCCTGATATCAAACTGAAAATTCCATGGAGGGAAAATTTACTCTGGGGATAAATTCTCTTATAAAATAACACGTTCCAGATGTATCTGCCTGGGAAAAGAACTGGTAATTCTTCGTTAGGATGTATTATTGGATGAATTCTTCTGGCAATCTGCATTGCTAAAGAATCAATGCGGATTGCCAGAATTTTTATTGAGTCTCGTTATACAATCTGTAAACAGAGTAAAATTTAAAGAAAGAGAGGAGATATGTAGTGCAATTACAGGTTGTTGTAAATATCAGGAGAAAATCTGCTCAATCTTCTCTTCCACCTTGCATTCTTCTGTCTCATTGGCGATGGACAGTTCCTTAACCAGAAGGCTCTTGGCTGTATCCATCATTTTTCTCTCCCCGTAAGACAAATCCTTATCTTCCTGAAGCAGGTAAAGATCCCGTAATACTGCAGCAACTTCGAAAACAGAGCCTGTTTTAATTTTTTCCATATATTCACGATAACGTCGATTCCAGGTCTGTGCGCCAATTACGACATCCTTTTCCTGTAAAATATCGAAAACATCATTTACCTCTTTGGGGGAAATTATGCTTCGCAGGCCGACGTTTTTACTTGTAGCGGTCGGGATCATGATCACCATGTTATTCTTTAGGATTTTCATGACATAAAAAGACTGTTCACATTCACCGATCCTTCTGTGCTCAATTGACTCGATAACCCCTACACCATGAGCTGGATATACTGCCATTTGTCCTACATCAAACACAATTTCTCTCCTTCATATAAAAATTACGCTGCTGTCCACGAGTGAACCGTTTGGAAAACTTATGCATCAGGCCGCACCTGATAAGATTTTAAAAACAAAGAATTGTTACTATAACACATAATTTCCAAAAACTCAAAGTATGCTTTTTTATAAGTTCCTTAGAAGACTTTTGGGGTAAACACGCAAAAAAATAACGTGTTATTCCTTTTGGTTAATCATAGTCATGGCTGCAGAGATTCCCTGCTGCAGGAAAATTCTTATACCCTCCATTACGACAGACATTTTCTGTTCAATCATTTCTTTTTCTGATGAATCAAATTTACCCAGCACATATTTTTCAGGCAATATCGGATCAGGCGGCCGACCAATACCGATTTTTATACGCGGAAAATCCTTTGTGCCGAGCTGCTCGATTATTGAACGAATTCCCTTGTGACCTGCATCACCGCCCCCTGATACTATTTTTAGGCGCCCAAACCCCAAATCCAGGTCATCATGGATGACAATGATGTTTGCAGGCTGCAGTTTAAAAAAATGTGCCGCCCGTGACACAGCTGTACCACTTAAATTCATATATGTTTCAGGTTTCAGGAGAACAACAGACTCATTCCATATAGTCGCCTTTGCAACCAAGGCCTTCCATTTGGATTCGGTAAAGATCAAATTATTTTTCCCGGCAAGGTAATCCAGCACCATAAAGCCGACATTATGCCTTGTTCCACTATACTGCTGCCCTGGATTACCCAGGCCTACGATCAAATACATTGCAAGAGAAACCTTTCAGATGTTTTTCCTGTTTCCGGCATCGCAAAATAAATTCAATGTCAGCAAAACAAAAAGGCCGGGAAAAAGTGTTTCTCTTCCCCGGCCCGATTTATTCTTGAAAAGAAAGAAGTAAGCCAAATTACTCCTCTTCAGTAGCGGCGGCCGGCGGTTCTGCCTCAGCAGAAGGTTCTGCGCCTTCTTCAATCTCAACAGCCTCCTCTTCCTCAACTTCCTCTTCTGCAGCCTTGGGAGCAACAACGGAAACGCAAACTTTATCAGGCTGATCTTCCAGTGTCACGTTCTCCGGAATTGTCAGATCTCCACAGGTAATACCTGCACTCGTCAATTCGAGCGGGGTTACGTCCACTGAAATCTCATCAGGGATAGCGAGTGGCATTCCTTTAATTCGAATAGTATGTGCCATAATGTTCAGGATACCACCCATATCAACCCCTTTTGCCGTGCCGGTATATACAACCGGAACATCGAGAACAATTTCCTTGTCCATATCGATCTCAAAAAAATCGACATGCAGCACAGAATCAGTTACCGGATCCGTCTGGATATCCTTAATAAGCACATGATGCTTTTTCTTTCCCTTTTCACCTTCAATATCCAGGTTCACAACGGCATTGTGACCATGAAGTCGCAGGAGATCTCTGGTCAGAGTTTTTGTATCCATGGCAAGGGCTATGGGCTCTGCTTTCTTCCCATAGAGTATAGCGGGGGCATATCCACTCTGCCTTAAACGGTGCGTCGCACCTTTGCCGAATTCCTGCCGGACTGCAGCAGTCATGTCCTGTTGAATCATCTTTTGGTTCCTCCTTAAATAAGATGGCCGGAAGGTCGAATACAGCTGCCTACTGTCCTAGATCGTCCAGCCAAATATATTTGAATTGCAATTTATTTTTTCTTTCCCCAATATGTTATACAAAAAGAGAACTCACTGAATCTTCCGAATGAATACGTCGTATTGCCTCACCTAATAGATGCGATACAGAAAGCACCTTGATCTTTTTACATTCCTTGGCTTTGCCGCGCAATGGAATAGTGTTTGTCACCACAAGGGACTTGATCACAGAGGCTTCGAGTCTTTCTATGGCCGGCCCTGAAAGCACACCATGGGAACAGCAGGCGTGCACTTCAACCGCGCCCGCCTCTTTCAGCATTGCTGCAGCGCTGCAAAGAGTGCCGGCTGTGTCAACCATATCATCGAGCAATACAGCCGTCTTGCCCTTGACATCACCAATGACATTCATGGCTTTCGACTCATTGGGCCGATCACGGCGTTTGTCGATAATTGCCAACTCCGCTTTCAAGCGCTTGGCAAAAGCACGGGTTCTTTCCACCCCCCCCGCATCAGGAGAGACCATGACGACATTCTTGAAAGCCTCACCTATGTATTTCAGCAAAACCGGAGCAGCATACAGATGGTCCACAGGGATATTGAAAAAACCCTGGATCTGGCCGGCATGAAGATCCATGGCAAGCACCCTGCGCACACCAACAACCATCAACATTTCCGCTACGACCTTGGCTGTAATCGGCACGCGCGGGGCCACTTTCCTGTCCTGCCTTGCATAGCCATAATATGGCAGGACAGCGGTAATTCTTCTGGCAGAGGCGCGCCGCAGTGCATCAACCATGATAACGAGCTCCATCAGGTGATCGTTTACCGGCGGGCAGGTGGGTTGGATGATAAACACATCCGTGCCACGCACATTTTCTCCGATTTCAATAAATATCTCTCCGTCGCTGAATCTTCTCACTTCGACCTTGGACAAGGAGATCTTGAGATAATCACAGATCTCTTTCGCCAGTTCCGGGTTGGCATTTCCAGAAAATACCTTGATAATGTTAGGCATGACTTTCTTCGTTTTGTTTTTTTTCAATTGCTGCCATCAAACCTGTATCACCCCAGTTCCTGTGGCAGATTATTTTTCTGGCTGGGGCGGGAGGATTCGAACCTCCGAATGCAGGAACCAAAATCCTGTGTCTTACCGCTTGACGACGCCCCAGTGTGCTTCATTATAAAAAAACCGTAGAATGTCTCCGGTGGACCCGGCTCTGGTCCGCAGCATATGGAACGATTCTTTTGAGACAAACAAATTATTAAATATATATTTTTAATGAAAGACAATCAAGGAATATACGGCCTGACAAGAAAAACGTTGTCACCATATTCTCTGGCAAACTGTTCAAAACCGTGCTGCGCTTCTTTCTTCCCGGGGAATAAACCGAACACAGTTGGGCCACTGCCGCTCATGAGCGCAGTAACAGCACCTGCCTTTTTCAATTCCTTCTTTATGTATCCTATCTCCGGATAACGGTTGATTGTAACCGCTTCGAGATCATTGCCAAGTTCTTCAAATAAGCCTGGGGAGGAAAGCATGAAATTCCCGTCCATTTTTCGGCCCCGCGCTAAGATAAATGGATTGGAGTAGGATGTCAACGGGAAATTCTCATAAGCCCATTTCGTCGAAACTGCAAAGCCAGGATTCACCAGCAGGATCCAATAATTCCTTATGGGGTCCACTTGCCTGAGACTTTCCCCGATGCCGGTGGCCAGAGCCCCACTGCAATCCTGCAGGAAAAAAGGAACATCGGCTCCCAGCTGCAGGCCGATATCTGCTAAACCTTCAGGCTCCATTTCAGCAGCATAAAGCCTGTTCAAGCCCAAAAGCACTGCGGCGGCGTCACTGCTGCCTCCCCCTAACCCGGCTGCCACAGGAATCTTTTTCTCAAGTATGATTCGTACACCGGGTGCAATGCTGGTTGTTGAAAAAAAAGCTTCAGCCGCCCTGAAAACAAGGTTATTCCTGTCTTCAGGAACTGCGTTGCCAGGACATGATAAGGAAATAAACCCCTCTTGCCTTGATACATGCAAAATATCGAAAAGTTCAATCTTCTGCATCAGGCTTTCAATCTCATGATAGCCGTCAGAACGACGCCCGAGTATTTTCAAGAAAAGATTGATCTTAGCCGGAGCCTTCAGGGTCAACCTTTGACCGTTTGCAGTAAGGGCGTTTTGTTTCACAGCTTGGGGTCCGCACGCCAAGGAGCTTGGCAAGTGATGCGCAGATTATATTCTCTACATGACTTATTTTTTCTTGTCGGCTTTGGCTACATAGCGCATCTTAAGATCATAAAGAACGTGTTGCAAAAGATCCTGTTCGTCACCGTTTAGATTGCCTTTGGTTTTATCCTGCAGCAGCTTCAGGGTATCAATGGTGTGTTTAGCCAAAACGAGATCTTGATTCTTCTCTCCTGTGGCAGGATCACTTATTTCACCAAGGTGAAAAAGAGCTGAGGTGTTCAGTGACATGACAAAGGCCGTAAAAGTAACCTCAGGCATGACACATTGGCCATCTTTTCTCACCTGGCCTTCAGGGCACGGTTTACATTCCTCACTCTTCTCCATGCAATTCACCTCATTTTATTCAATTCTCAGTTACAGATCCTTAGATTTCCGCATAATCCGGAAGCACCAGAGCCATGGCATCGTCAATATATTCAAGCTGTTGCACGGTTTTTAAAAGCTCCTTGCTGATCATGTTGTCGGTATTGAGCAGGATAATATTTCGCCCGTGCTCCTTCTCACGGCCAACAGTCATTCTTGAAATATTAACATCATGATTACCGAGGGTTGTACCAAGGGAGCCAATCACACCCGGGAGATCCTTATTGTAGACAAAAAGCATGGGTCCTGAAGGAAATGCCTCCAAACGGAAGGTATTCATTCTAACCAGCCGCGGTTCGTTTTTGCCGAAAACCGTGCCGGCCAACATATTTTCACCTTCCGTCGTCTTGACCCGTATTAAAAGAAGGCTGGTAAAATCGTCGGAATGGCCGGTTTTTGATTCAACTACCCGTATACCTCTTTCCTTGGCAATCAGGGGGGCATTTACATAATTGACGGCATCCTGCAGGATAGGAGTGAAAAGCCCTTTGAGAAATGCCACCGTGATGGGGCCTATTGTCAATTCTTCAAAATCGCCGATGTATTCAAGATTGACTTCTTCCACTCCCCCCTTGGCAATCTGCATATGAAAAGAGCCGAGCATCTCTGCAAGAGTGAGGTAAGGACCGACCTTGGTAAGTACATCACTGCTCACAGAGGGGACATTCACCGCATTACTTACTACTCCTGTTCTGAGGTATTCACCTATCTGCTTGGCAATGGCAACCGCGACATTTTCCTGGGCTTCACTGGTTGAGGCACCAAGATGCGGGGTACAGATAAAATTTTCCAAGCCAAGTAATGGACAATTCTCCTTTGTAGTCGGCTCAACTTCAAAAACATCAAGAGCGGCACCGGCTATCTCTCCGCTGGTCAATGCTTCGTACAGGGCCTCTTCATCAACAACACCACCGCGGGCACAATCAATGAACATGGCATCCTTTTTCATGCTCTTAAACTGCGGGGTTGAAATAAGATGCTTGGTGTCCTTGGTCATAGGTACATGCACAGAAATGAAATCCGATTGCTTGCAGACTTCATCAATGGTGGTCAGTTCTACACCGAGTTTTTTCACCAGCTCTTCAGGCATATGGGGATCATAGGCAATAACTTTCATTTTCAGGCCCTGGGCCCTGTCGGCCACAATACTGCCAATTCTTCCGATCCCAACAATTCCCAAGGTTTTGCCGGTCAACTCACGGCCCATAAACTTTTTCTTTTCCCATTTCCCACCCTTCATTGAGGCCGTTGCCTGGGGAATGTTCCTGGCAAGGGAGATCATCATGGCTATGGCATGCTCTGCGGCTGTGGTGGCATTGCCGTCCGGGGCATTCATTACGACAATACCATGCTTGCTGGCAGTTGCCACATCAACATTATCAAGCCCTATACCGGCTCGGCCCACAACTTTCAGGTTAGTGGCCGCTTCAATTATTTCCGCGGTGACCTTGGTGGCACTGCGTATAACCAGCCCTTCATATTCCGGAATTATTTTCTTCAGTTCCTCGGGAGCCAAGCCTGTTTTAATATCTACTGCAAGACCTGCATCCTGGAGGATCTGTGCCCCAACAGGGGCTAAATTGTCACTTATTAGAACCTTCATTATTTCTCCTTTATTATCCCCAGCAAACACCCGTCCATTACACCCGGGTAAAATCACTGATTTATTTTCATAACAAGGGGCAAGCTTGAAAATAAAAAAATAAATGATTTATCTTGTTGACCTTAATATTACACAAAATCCCCAAAGACTCAAAAAAGTAAAAATGTTATCAAAACAAGTCAAGGAAAAGCTTTAAAAATGATTTTGATAAATATTTCAAACAAATTATGAAGCTTTAAGCTTTTTAATTCTTTCTTTTATGTCCCTTACTCAGAATAATATTATCGCTTTTTCTGCTCTTTATGCCTATTGATTGTATTATTGAAAAGATTTATATACAGCAACCTTTAAAATTACACTCATGATAAATATCCAGCCATTATTGGCCGGAAAAATTTCACCCTGGAGTTAATAATGTCAGAAGTCAGACTGCGATTTCCCCCGAGCCCTACCGGTTATCTCCATATTGGAGGTGCCAGAACCGCCATTTATAACTGGCTCTATGCCAGAAAACATCACGGCACGCTCATTCTCAGAATTGAGGACACCGATGTTGAGCGTTCAACAAAAGAATCAATTACCGGCATTATTGACGGTCTCAACTGGCTGGGAATAACTTGGGATGAAGGCCCCTACTTTCAGTCAGACCATATCCGGGAACATATTGCGACAGCCCAGACATTAGTATCTACAGGTCATGCTTACAAATGTTTCTGCACCAAGGAAGAGCTTGATGAAAAGAGGCAAGCGTCCGTTTCAGCCAAGATAACTTACAAGTATGACCGGACCTGTCTGAATCTGGGCCCGGAGGAAATCGCCCAGAAAGAAGCGCAGAATATTCCCCATGTCATCCGCTTCAAGGTGCCAGACGGGAATGGTTCAATTATTTTCGACGACAAGGTCTACGGCCGCATAGAAAAAGCATACCAGGATATTGAGGACTTTGTCATCATCCGCTCAAACGGCACCCCTCTCTATCTCCTGAGCAATGTAGTCGATGATATCCGTGACCGAATCACCCATATCATTCGGGGGCAGGATGGTCTCGGCAATACACCGAGGCAGGTTCTTATTTATGAAGCCTTAGGCGCCCCGGTACCTGTATTCGCCCACATGTCGCTCACTCTTGATCCCCAGAAAGCAAAGATATCCAAAAGATCCCATGGAGAGGTGGTCACGGTGCAATTTTATAAGGACAACGGCTTTCTGCCCTGGGCCCTGGTAAATTTTCTCGTGCTTCTTGGGTGGTCACCGGCAAGTGACAAGGAAATTTTCAGCAAAGAGGAATTGATTGACATATTTACCCTGGAAGGCATGAACAAAGCCAATTCAATCTTCAACTATACCAAAGGCGACCCCAAGTTTATTACAGACCCCAAGGCCCTTTCCATCAATGCCCATTACCTGCGAACCATGCCCATTGCGGAGCTGGCCCCCCTGGTCAAAAAAGAACTGCTTGCGGAAAATCTTTGGGATGCCGACTATGAGAGTGCGAAACAAGAATGGTTCACCACTACCATTGATCTTATACGCAGTAGATTTCATACCCTCAAAGATTTCTCAGGTCCCGGCAGGGCCTATTTCAGCGACACATACACATGGGATTCAAAACCAGTGAAAAAAAACCTGGAAAAATTTGAACACATACGGGAATGGCTTGGACTCCTGGCAGACCGGTTCGAACAGTTAGCAGAGTTCACCAAGGAGGAAGCAGAACAGGCAACCCGCGACCTTGCGGATGAACTTGAGATCAAGGCCGGCATCCTAATCAACGGCACGCGAACCGTGTTGACTGGTCAGGCCGCAGGCGCCGGGCTTTTTGATGTGCTTTTGGCCATTGGCAGAGATCGGGTAATTGCGCGCCTCAAAAAATTCAGCCAGGAGGGCTTGCAACAGGCCGGCTAAAAGAGAGCCTTGGTTTTAATAATTCATTCTGCAATCCTGACGAAATTGTGATACAATGAAAATACTGATTTAGGCTTATTTTAGGAGAAGTATCATGCACTGGCTACTTATTGTACTGATTGTAATCGTGGTCATTTACGGTTTTGCCGCTATCAACATGCATATGGCGGCCCGTAAAATGGTCTGAAGCAGTGCTTCCTGTTCCACCCGGTCGGGTGGATTCTTCTCTTTCCTGAAACCAAAATCCAAGAACAATCCGGACTCTCAGTCCTGATTTGGGTAGCCACCCTCCGCCGGACCTAGATAATTTCAAGTTCCTTCAGGATACTCTCTGCTTCCCCCTTAAAGTCCTCCCGGACCATGAGCCTGGCTGACAAGGGGACCGGTGCCAACCGGTGGGACTGTTCCCCTTCAAAGTAGTATTGTATTCCGGCCTTATCAAGGCTAGCCTTGATAACCGCGATATCCCCCTCGTTGAAAATTGTTGCCAGCTTGATAAAATCCAGTGCATCAGGCAGAGGCCCCAGTTCTTCTACCAGGTCCGTATCGCAGTCAGTACACTCATAGAAACCCTCCCTGTATTCGGCTCGGCATATGGGACAGTACATAATTTCCCCTCCCTGTTGAGATTGGTCAATTAAACTGCTTTTAATTTCCTGCCTAGAAGATATATTATACCAATTCAGAACATGCTGATACATCTATTTCCTTAATAATCATTTCCGGAGGTTGATATGAAGAGGATAATTATCGCTTTACTGCTGCTGTGTTTCTGTTCAGTTCCCGCTATGGCTGAAATTACCGGGGAAGAAGTCATTTACAATGCCGGCGATATAACCCTGAAAGGCTACATGGCGTATGATGATTCCATCAGTACCAAGCGGCCCGGAATTCTGCTGGTCCACGAGTGGTGGGGCCATAATGACTATGCCCGCAAAAGGGCCAGGATGCTGGCGGAACTTGGTTATACCGCCCTGGCGGTCGATATGTACGGTGACGGCAAACAGGCTGAGCATCCCTCTGATGCCGGGAAGTTTGCAGCCGAGGTGAGGCAGAATCTACCGGTTGCTACGGAAAGGTTTTTAGCAGCTCTGCAGGTGCTCAAAGAGCACCCCACGGTTAATCCCGAACAGATTGCTGCCATCGGTTACTGTTTTGGTGGCGGCATTGTCCTGCAGATGGCGCGCCAAGGCCTGGCGCTGGATGCTGTCGTCAGTTTCCACGGCTCACTGGCAACTGACAAACCGGCAGCTAAAGGCGTGGTTAAAGCCAGGATACTGGTCTGCGACGGTGCCGATGACAAGATGGTCACCCCGGAGCAGATACAGGCCTTCCACCGGGAAATGAAAGATGCGGGTGTTGATTACAAGTTCATCTCATACCCCGGCGCCATGCACAGTTTCACCAACCCCGATGCTGATGCTTATGCTGAAAAATTCGGCATCCCTGTAGCCTACAATGCTGAAGCAGACAAACGGTCATGGCAAGACATGCAAGATTTCCTGAAGGAAAGCTTTGCAAAATAATCGCTGCGGATATTGATATTGTGTTTGGTTGTTGTTTGGTCTATGTTGCCAGCCTTTTGGAAATTAAAAATTAAATATTGAATGGACTAATGATCACTCTACTCGATTACGGCGCCGGTAATGTCCGATCGGTCCGCAACGCCATCAGAAAACTTGGCTTTGAGGTCAAGGACGTTATCTCGCCACAGGATATCCTCCTGGCAGAAAAGCTAATTTTCCCGGGTGTCGGCAATTTTGGCAGTGCTATGCAAAAGCTGCGGCAGGAGGGTTACGTTGAACCCCTGCTGAAATACCTCTATGAAGATCGCCCTTTTCTCGGCATCTGCCTCGGATTGCAGACCCTATTCGAGGGCAGTGAAGAAGCCCTCGGCGTAAAGGGCTTAGGAATTATAAATGGAATAATTAAGCGGTTTGATGGTAATTCACTGTCTGTACCCCAGATCGGCTGGAACGGTATTTCCATCAACCAACCCTCTTCGCTGTTTAACGGCTATCATCAGGAAAAACTTTACTTTGTCCACTCATACCGGGCGGTGCCTGGTCCAGAAAATCGGGAATGGATATTAACCACTACCGATTACGGCGATGAGTTCATAAGCGGCGTCCAGAAAGGGAGGGTTGCCGCCTTCCAGTTCCATCCGGAAAAAAGCGGTAAAGCCGGGCTCAACATCCTGAAGAATTTTCTCACCGGACCAGAGCTGAACGAATCCATGCCCATGGACCTTTTAGGCACAGGCCAACCAACCCGGCTGGCCAAGAGGATCATCGCCTGTCTTGATGTCCGGACCAACGACCAAGGCGACCTGGTAGTGACCAAGGGCGACCAGTACGACGTGCGGGAAAAGGGAGAAGTCAGGAACCTGGGCAAGCCCGTTGACTTGGCCCGACGCTATTTCGAGGAAGGTGCTGACGAAATTACCTTCCTGAACATCACAGGCTTCCGCGACTTCCCTATGAAGGACCAGCCCATGCTCGAGGTTCTTCAGAGAACCTCGGAAAATGTCTTTGTGCCCTTAACAATTGGCGGCGGCATTCGGGAGTATACAGACAGTAAAGGCAAATATTATTCAGCACTCGATGTGGCATCAGAATATTTCCGCTCAGGAGCAGACAAGATATCCATCGGCAGTGATGCAGTATATATCGTTGAAGAGTATCTGCGCACAGGAAATACCACTGGGACTAGTTCCATCGAACAGATCTCCCGGGTCTATGGGAACCAGGCTGTAGTGATTTCCATTGACCCGCGCCGTGCCTATGTTCAAACCCCTGATGTCACGGAGCACAATACCATCAAAACGGAATTTCCCGGACCCGAAGGAGAACAATATTGCTGGTATCAGTGCACCGTGAAAGGTGGAAGAGAGGGTCGTGACGTTGATGCATTGCAGTTAGCGCAGACCTGTGAAAAACTCGGTGCCGGAGAGATATTACTCAACTGTATTGACAAGGACGGTACGAATAGTGGTTTTGACATTGAACTTGTGAAGCATATAAGCGAAAACGTTTCCATCCCAGTCATTGCCTCCTCCGGTGCCGGAAAGGTTGAACACTTCAGTGAAGTTTTTGAAAAGACCGATGTGGAAGCCGCCCTGGCCGCAGGTATCTTTCACAGGGAGGAGGTGCCCATTGAGGCTGTGAAAAAGCATATGAGGGAGAGAGGTATTGAGACGCGATAAACTTTTGATTAAGGACACATTATGAGGGAACCTAAGTTAGATTTAGAAATTGATGATAACGGAAAGGCTATCCTGGTTGTTGAATGTCAAGAGTGTGGAGATAAATCAAGGTTTTTGTTAGATGAGGTTACCCTTGGCACTTCAGTGCTCTGTAATTGTGGTGGAGTCTTGAACATTACAGATGATGGTCTAAAATCAATGCACCAAAAGTTGGATGACATTAAGAATACATAAACCGAGGCTATAAGCGCGATAAATACTGAAAGTATCAGTGCACATGAAAAAGGCCCCTCTCGATGACTTGGGAGGGGCCAGTTTTTTTTGCTTTGAAGTGTATGATTACAGTTGAACAACCTTCTCGGCTGCCGGACTTTTAAGGATTAAAGAACAGTTTACCAGCTCCATCAATCATTAGGGCAGCCCTGTGGTTTCTATTCTGTTTGCTGCTCGCTTTGCTCTTCCTCGCAGATTTTTTCTGCTGCCTATTATTGTTTGAGACAGCTACTTCTCTGAAGGCCGGCATACTGCTGTTGTGTCCTGAACGTTTGTTAGTCTTGGTCTTATGCCATGATTTCTTGGCAGGCTTTACTGCCTGAGGAGTTCTATCCTGGTATGCTTCACACATATCAAGACCATTGCACATAACCAGTTTCTCACCCATAACTTTTTCGATCTGTTTAATGATCTTCCTGTCTTCAATGCTGGCGAAGGTAAAAGCTTCACCCGTGCAGGCTGCACGCCCGGTACGCCCGATCCTGTGAGTGTAGGCATCAACCGTGTCAGGTACATCAAAATTGATGACATGCGAGATGCCGGATACATCAATCCCGCGCGCCGCAATGTCAGTGGCCACCAGAACCTTGAACTCGCCGCGCCTGAAACCGTTTAAAGCCTGCTGGCGTTTTTGCTGTGAAAGGTTGCCCTGCAATGAAGTGGCCCTATATCCGGCTTTCTGCAACTGATTTGCAAGACTCTGGGCCCGATACTTGGTGCGAGTAAAAATAAGGGTTGAAGGCATAACGGTTTTGGCCATGATTTCCTTCAACAGATCCGTCTTACGATTCTGATCCACTGAATAAAGTAACTGTGATACAGTAACAGTGGGTCGACTGTGAGCAATCTGTACCCTCACCGGGTTATCTAAAATCTCTTCCGCCAGATGACGGATTTCATCCGGCATGGTAGCTGAAAACAGCAAAGTTTGCCGTTTTGCGGGCAGAAATTTCAAAATGCGGCGGATGTCCGGCAAAAAGCCCATATCGAACATATGGTCAGCTTCGTCGAGCACCAAGTGCTCCACCTTGGCAAGATTAAAGGTTTTATCGCGTAAATGATCAAGCAGACGGCCGGGGCAGGCAACAACTATCTCAACGCCGGCGCGCAATTTTCTGGCCTGGGCCGGTTTGCCGACCCCACCGTATATGGCCAGGCTGCGCAGCCCTGTCTGCCGGGCCAGTTTTGTAATGTCGCTGTTGATCTGCTCAGCCAACTCTCGGGTTGGTGCCACAATAAGGGTACAGACCTTACCGCGCGGCCCTTTGAGCGTGCGCTGTAAAATCGGCAGAACAAAGGCTGCAGTCTTGCCGGTTCCAGTCTGGGCCAGGCCAAGAATGTCACGCCCGTCCAGAATGGCGGGAATCGCTTTTTCCTGGATCGGAGTCGGGGTTTCATATTTGCAGGCTTTGATGCCTGCTGTGATCTTCGCATGAAAATCAAAATGTCTAAAATTCATTTAATATCTCTCAGCAAATATTTGCGTGGCAGAACCGCGTCACAATGCCGAATCATGCCTGTCAGGCACTGTCAGGTGAAACGGTGTATATTATAACTGCCACAGTTTTTTCGGATAAATAGAGAAAACCCATGGAGGGACCATACCGGTCAATCGCTGGAAATCTCTGCTGTCCAATAGTAAGTGATCAGCAGATACTAAAATTACGGTTTTCTAATCTTTCGGGAGAAAAAAGAATCTCGGAAGGGAAGAACTACGTACAAAGAATTCGCCAGGCACTTAGTGTGCATACCTTTTTCAGGTGCCGCCACACCATACATGAATTTTTAGATTTTGCAAGATAATTATAATTTCCCTCATTCGGTGCCGGAAAGGTTGAACACTTCTCAGAGGTCTTTGAAAAGACCGATGTGGAGGCCGCCCTGGCTGCGGGTATATTCCATAGGGAAGAGGTACCCATTGAGGCGGTGAAGCAGCATATGAGGGAGAGAGGAATAGAAACGCGATAAATATGACACTATCAGTGTACATTGAAAAAGGCCCTTTCCGATGACTTGGGAGGGCCTTTTTTTTGTGTACGATGGATAAAAAATCTAAAGTTTATATTTATCACTCAGTCTTGATCATCATTGGCTTTCCTTCATCGCTCACCTGGAAAACGATGATCTTCGTAGTTTCTGTCGCGCTCTTGTTTCGGGCTTGCATTTTAGTGCCGATAGGTTCTTGATAGAGTTCGCCCACAGCTATAGTTCGCCGTTCGGTATTC
>Ga0209536_100001575_pt1 | contig 37474 bp, 43 predicted proteins | sample DeeMarSeWOR28_12_FD_187461 | JGI IMG/M metagenome (GOLD analysis project Ga0209536, IMG submission 187461) | Marine sediment microbial communities from White Oak River estuary, North Carolina - WOR-2-8_12 (SPAdes) (version 2) | ecosystem: Environmental > Aquatic > Marine > Intertidal zone >... | reverse complement strand
TGTAATTAGCAGCTATATACTGATTACATATGGTGATAAAAAAGTCTCATTGAAAGCTTCTATTAAATATTTGATAATAGGAAGCATTGCATCTTTCTTTTTCCTTTTTGCAATTGGATTAGTTTATATTAAAACAGGATTATTAAATATAGATTTTTTATCAAAAAACATTCATTTAATTGATTCTCAAACACAGATTATTATTTTTACACTATTTTTAGGTGCTATTGGAATAAAAGCAGCAATTATTCCATTTCATACATGGCTTGTTGATGCGCATTCAACAGCACCATCTCCAATTTCTGCAATTCTTTCAGGAATCACTGTGAAAACCGGTGTATATATTTTTATTAGAGTGTTTGCTTTTGGTTTTACATTACAAAATCTAAATGAGTTAATTATGATTTTTGGTGCAATAACTGCATTAGGTGGAGTAATAGGTGCTCTTGTCGAATGGGATATCAAGCGTTTACTTGCATATCATACAATTTCACAAATAGGCTTTATTATTGTCGGAATAGGGACTTTTTCCTGCATTGGAGTTGCTGGTGGGATATATCATATTGTTAATCATGCAATTTTTAAAGGATTATTATTTTTATGTGCCGGTTCAATAATCTTTAGAACAGGCTCTAAGGATATCAGAGAACATGGTATTGGTAAGACAATGCCTGTGACCTTAGTATGTTATCTAATTGGAGCATTAGCAATATCAGGTATAACTCCATTCAATGGATCAGTTAGTAAATCAATGATAGAAATATCAGTATATGATTATCCGATAATTTGGATAATTTTGATTTTTGCATCAATTGGAACTGTTGCGCACTTTTCAAAAATCTTATATTATTCTTTCTTAAAAACTTCAAAAAATAAAAATCAACCAAGTCATAAAGAAGTACCTTATCCTATGCAAATATCTATGATTATTTTGGCCTTTTTTTGCATCTTATTAGGAATAATTCCAAATCTATTTATGGATAATTTCATTTTTCCAGCAACTATATCAATTGTTTCAGATGTGGATAATATTTCTGTAGGTATTATAAAACCGTTATATATCCTAAAAGAGTGGATAATAGTAATTTTTGGTTTGTTACTTCTAAAAATTATAATTATACGGTCAAAAGAAATAGACAAATTAAGGGAATTTATTTCAAAGTTTAAATTAAATATTACTATATTTTTAATGATAGTAGCACTAATAATTTTTTCCTTAATTTTAAATGCATATAATTAAAAGCCAAAATTTTAAAATAATAATAATCTTTAAAATTATTATATCAATTAGTTTATTGACTATGAAAATTTTTTATGGTGCTGCAATACAAGGTGCAAAAGATAGAAAAGAAAGAGCAGATCTTCATCAATTTCTAATTAACATTATTAAAAAACAAGGTTTTGAAGTATATACTGAACATACGACAGGCAAAACATATGAAGAAGCAATAAAAAAACTTGAACAAGCAATAGGTCCAATGCCAAAAAAAGGAATTCAGAGAAGAATATATGTTAGAAATAAAATGATAGAAGCAATTGAAGGGGATATAAAAGCGGCAATATTTGAGGTATCCAATCCAAGTCTAGGAACTGGTGTAGAAATTGCCCATGCATATCTAAGACCAAGACTTGGATTACAAACTATTCCAATACTTGCTTTATATCAAAAGAATTATTGGCCAAATAAATTATCAACAATGATACAAGGTATTTCTCAAAACGAAGTTCCACATTTTATTTTAAAAGAATATATTGATAAGAACCAAGCAGAAAAAATACTAATAAATTTTTTAAGCAATTTATAAAGTGAGTTATAAACTGTAATAATATTCGCCTTCGTTTCTCTGTCTTCTATCTATAAAGGAATCAGGTTTATTTACGCGTGGTCTATGGGTTTCTTCATCCCTTCTAAAGGTAACATCCACATCTTTTAAAAAAAGATTCATCCCTTCATGCAAACTAAATGGCCCACGTCCTTTACCAATCTTTCCAGGTTCTCCATCAAATACAATTAAAGCATCACTTATCATATCAATGAAATAAACATCATGGTCAACTATCATTGCTGATTTACCTGATTTTTCTATTACCCTGCGAACAGTTCTTGATGTTATCATTCTTTGTTCACTATCAAGATATGCAGATGGCTCATCGATTAGATAAATATCTGCTTCTTGTACTAGACAATTTGCCGTAGCAACCCTTTGCAGTTCACCACCTGAAAGTGTCTCTATTTGTTTATCAAGTAGGTATTTTAGATGCAGTGGTTCAAAAATTTCTGCTTTAAAAAAGGGTGATGTAAATAAAAGCTGGGCCTTTAACTCAAAAAAATCCCTAACTGTTCCTTTGAAATCTGGTGTTATATATTGTGGTTTATAACTTACCTTTATGTCATATTCAATACTGCCACTACTAGGTTTTATGTTTCTTGCTAGCATCTTTACAAATGTGGTCTTACCTATGGCATTTGGACCAACAATTCCAATAATTTCACCCTGTCTGATAACTCCCTGTTCAATAATGAGTGAAAAATTATCATAAGTTTTAGCTAGATTATCATATGTTATTAGTATATTCATTTTCTGTCTCATCTTTGGAGGATGGGCAAAAAATTCGATTTTTTCTCCAAATCTTATGTTTTCCTCCTTCAAATATCCTGAAAGATATGTATTTATTGCGTGTCGAACCCCACGTGAATTAGTTACAACTCCATATGCGCCTTCATCACCATATATAAGATGAACATTATCGCATAAAAAATCTAGAACTGCTAGGTCATGCTCTATTACGAGTACTTTCTTTTGTTCAGATAATTCTTTTATAATGCGCGCAACTTTCAGTCTTTGATGGATATCAAGATATGATGAAGGTTCATCAAAGAAATATAAATCAACATCCTTTAGAAGTGCTGCAGCAATTGAAACAATCTGTAATTCTCCCCCTGAGATTTCTCCTTTTTCAATTTCTTTATCTAGAACATTTTCCAACATTAGTTTTTCAACTATTTCATCAAATTTACCCGAGTTGTCAGCCTTTTTCAAAACTTCCTTTATTTTTCCTTTCATAATCTTAGGAAGTTTATCGACATATTGAGGTTTAACAACGCTAGTAAGTTCGTTATTTGATAATTTTTTAAAATGATCATAAAGTTCTGTTCCTGCATAATATTCAACAATATCATCAAAAGAGGATTTCTTTTTATAATCACCCAAGTTTGGTGTTATTTGACCTGATAGTATCTTTATAGCTGTAGTCTTACCTATACCATTTGGACCAAGGATACCTACACAAGTACCTTTTCTTGGTATAGGCAGTCTAAACAATCTGAAACCATTTTTACTGAATTGATGGATAAGGTCTGTTTCTAGTTCTTTTGCTAAACCAATTATTTTAATTGCGTCAAACGGACATTTATGAATACATATTCCACATCCGACACACAGCTCTTCTGATATTACAGGTTTTCCTTCTTCACCTATTATAATGGTTTCATCCCCGGCTCTAACTCTTGGGCAAAATTTTATGCATTCTTTAGAACAGTTCTTTGGTTTGCATCTGTCTTTTATCAGCACTGCTATTCTCATAATTTGAAAACTGAGAAGATAAGATTCATTAAAAGGTTTTTTATATATGATAAAAAAGAAAAGTATAAGTTCAACTAAATGATTTACGTAAAACTAAATGGATGAGGACACTATGAATAAAAACGAAAATATTCATATTAAGCTTGAAATTAGTAGGGACCCAAATACCGGAGGTCTAAACCTTATGACACGTTTTGATCCAAATGCTCCAAATTTCATTAAAGATGAAAATGGATTTAGCTGGTCTCCGACTAAAGAAGAAAGAGAATTTCTTAACGAAGCTTTTGAATTGATAGTAAAGAAAAGATAAAATATCATCAATCTAAATATTTACTTTCCTTACATAATTCCCTACTCTTATTATTTTAAAAAAGGACAATTAGTTCTATATTAATTTATTATTACAATATAGACGCATGGAGCAATTTTTACATTTATATACTTCATTATGATTTCTATTGATACTTTTTGTTCTCATAATATTTCTCATATTTTTTAGAGTAGATTCTAATTCAAATCTGGTTTTTGGATCAAATGGAATTGTATATGAGTTGTTATTTCCATAAACAAGTATACCATAAGGAACAAATCCTCCAAAATTTTCTTCTAAAAGATGACAATATCCTGCAAGTTGGAAAATATGATTCTTTAAAGGCTTATTATACTTACCAGTTTTTACTTCGACAGGAATATAACTCTTATTTCTTTTTACAATATAATCAGGTTTACCTGTAATTCTATATCGTTTTGAAAAAAAAGGTTTACCAGGTTTATCAAGATCTGAATATGTTATTTCCCCTTTTTGAATTTTATAATTATTCTTAAGCTTCTGATTATATACATATATAGTCTTTGATAATAGTATTAAAATGATTGAAAAAGTAACTAAAATTATACTTATAATTGTTAGAATCCCTATATTATCACCCCAAGTAAAAAAATTAGTAAACCAATAACCAGACAAAAATATCCAATTCTTGCTAAAATCCTACTTTTCTTATTACTTAATTGAGTATAATCAATAATTTTACCCATTTCCATATGTTTTTTTATGCCTATGTTAAGCATTTCAGATTTTGGTTGATAACCACATCTTTGAAGATACCATGCTATAGAGCAGTAGTGATATTGACCAATTTCTGAAGCACTTATTATTTCTTTTTCATTGAAACAAGTATCCCTCAGCCTATCCATAAGATTAGGAAGATGAAGTAACCTTATATTCTTTATTTAGGGATTATTAAAAGTAAAAAAAAGTTTAGAAAGTCATTATAAAGTTTGTTTATCTTATGTTTTTGATACTAATGTCAGATGATCTAAAAAAATTTATTAGAGCTCTATCAGAAATATATGATTCCGAAAGTAATGATACTTATGTAAGTCTATACTATAATAAAAAAACTGATAGTAAATTTATTAATAGAAGAATTAAAGAATGTAAATCTATTTTAAAAAAAGACAGTTTAAAAAATTTTATTGATACTATTGAAATTATCAAAGATACTCTTAAGCAAAATATTGGAAATAATATAGCAATCTTTGCTTCCTCAAAATATAAATTTTTAAAGTATATCTCTCTTCCAATTGAAGTAGATAATTTACTAGTTGTTGATTCTTCTCCATACATCCGCCCTTTAGCAAGATTACATGATGAATGGGAATCTTTTACTCTACTTTTGTTAAGCTCTAATTATGCAAAAATTTTTTCAGTATCTCTTGGTAAAGTTGATGATTTAAAAAGACTCTCCGCAGATATTATGAACAAACATAAGAAGGGAGGGATGTCTCAGATGAGATTTAATAGATTAAGAAAAGGTTCAATAAATACGTTTTTATTTGAGGTTGAAAAAGCACTTCAAAAAAGGGCTGATGAGAAAATAATTATTGCAGGACCTGGAAATATAAAAAGACAATTTGTTGACAAGCTTCCTAAAGATTTAAAGGAAAGAATTGTTGACATATTAAGTGTTAGTATAAATGATGAAAAAGAACTTTTAAAAAAATCAATTAACATAATTTCAGAAAATGAAGAACATAAAAGCCATGAGACCGTTCAGCATCTAAAAGATGAGATTTTAAAAGATGGCATGGCAGTTTATGGTATTAATGAAACACTGCAAGCAACAAAAAATGGACAAGTTGAATTGCTAATTATTGAAAAAGATAGAAAAATCCCTGGATGGATTTGTGAGAATTGTCAAATAGTTGGAGAGAAAATAAAAAAATCATGTCCAAATTGTGGAAAAAAAACATCAAAGATCGACATTTTGGAAGAGATTTTGGAATTTGCTGAAAGAACAGATGCAAAAATTGAATTTACTGATGATAAAGAAATGTCTGTTCTTGGCCATATCGGAGCAATTTTAAGATTTAAATAAGGTCAAAATTTATTTAAAACCTAAAAGGATGGCGGCATTAGGAATTATAGATGACATATAAACTTGGAATTCGTAGAGAAGACAAAAATAAATGGGAACGACGTGTACCGTTGACACCTGAAAATGTAAAAAAATTTTATGAATCTGATGACATTAACACTATTATTCAACCTTCAAAAATAAGGATATTTTCTGATGAAGAATACATTGCTGCTGGAGCTGATGTAAATGAGGATTTATCATCATCCTCAGTTATTTTTGCAATAAAAGAAATCCCTATTGATTTCTTTGAACAAGGTAAAACATATGTTTTTTTTTCTCATACTATTAAAGGTCAAAAAAATAACATGCCAATGCTTAAAAAAATGATGGAGCTTGGATGTAATCTAATTGATTATGAAAAAATAACTGATTCAAACGGACGTCGGTTAGTTTTTTTTGGACGATATGCAGGTATTGTAGGAATGATTGATACTCTTTGGGCCTATGGTCAGAGAATGAAAGTAAAAGGAATTAATACACCACTTTCAGAAATTAAACAAACAATATACTATAAGGATCTTAACGAAGCTAAACATCACTTAAATAAAATTAGTAATAATATTAAAAAAGAGGGATTTCCAGATTCAATAGGGCCAGTTGTTATTGGACTTGCAGGATATGGTAATGTATCAAAAGGTGCTCAGGAAATTATCGATATTTTACCATTTGAAGAAATTGAACCTTCACAACTAAAATCAATTCATTTGAATCCTTCTAATAAAAATATTTACAAAGTTATATTTAAAGAAAAAGATATGGTTGAGAGAATATCTAATGAAAAAGATTTTTCATTACAGGAATACTTTACTCAACCTAATTTATATCGGTCTGTTTTTCATAAGTATGTTCCATTTATATCAATCCTTATGAACTGTATCTATTGGAATAAGCAGTATCCTCGTCTAATAACAAAAGATTATTTAAAAAATAATTATTCAAAAAATTTTAAACTTCAAATTGTTGGAGACATTAGTGTTGATATTAATGGAGCAATTGAATTTACAGAAAAGGTAACTACTCCAGATAATCCTGTTTTTACTTATGCCCCTATGAAATCCAATATTATAGATGGATATAATGGGGATGGAATTGTTGTAATGGCTGTTGATAATCTTCCTTGTGAGGTTCCAAAGGATTCATCTCAAGCATTTAATGATTCATTGATTCCTTTTATTCCGTCAATTGTAAAAGCTGATTTTTCTGTTGATTTCAAAGATTTAAACCTTCCACCAGAAATTAAAAAGGCAGTTATTTTATATCATGGAAAATTGACACCTGCCTATGAATATCTTAATGATTTTTTATAATTGATTTACATTATCAATTTATTAAAATTATTACATCTTAAATGGAGAGATTATTTAATGATTCCAATAATTGATTTACATCAACAAATTTTTATAGCTATTTCTCTTTGATGCTTGAATGTTTTATGGTTATTTGGGCTGGTAAATGATGTCATATAATGTATTAATTCTTGGGGCAGGTCTTGTTTCAAGACCTTTAGTAAAATATCTTTTAGACCATCCAACTTTCTCTGTTACAATGGCAAGTCGAACAATACAAAAGGCAGAAAAAATTATTGATAATCATCCATATGGAACAGCAATTGAGCTCAATGTAGATGATAACGTTTTATTGGAAAAATTAATATCAAATTCAGATATAGTTGTCAGCCTTCTTCCATATAATTATCATGTAAAAGTGGCAAAATTTTGTATTAAACACTCTAAACATCTTGTCACCACTTCTTATGTTAGTAAAGATATGAAGTTACTTGATACAGATGCAAAAAATGCTGGAATAATCATTCTAAATGAATGTGGCCTTGATCCAGGAATTGACCATATGTCTGCAATGCAGGTAATTCATGAAATTGAAAAAAATAAAGGAAAGGTTATAAGTTTCAAATCTTCAACTGGTGCACTCCCATCTTTTGAGGCAAACAATAATCCTTTTGGATATAAATTCTCATGGTCGCCCAGAGGCGTTCTTCTTGCTTCTCGCAATTCTGCAAGATGGCTTGAAAATGGTAAAGAGATAAATGTACCTGGTGAAAAGTTGTTTGAAAATTATTATCTACAAGACATACCAGATGTCGGAACTTTTGAAAACTACCCAAATAGGGACTCTATTCCTTATAAAGATATATATGGTCTTAAAGATGCAGAAACAGTATACCGTGGAACTTATAGATTTCCTGGGTGGTGTGAGACCATGAGGAAAATTGTAGAGATTGGTTGGCTTAATGACAAGTCTCCTCAAGGTTTTAATGGTAAAACATATGGAGAACTTACTAAATATCTAATCGGTTTAAAAGAAAAAATTGATCTAAAGAGTGCAACAGCAAAATTTCTAGGATTAAATGATTATTCAGCAGTGATTAAAAGACTTCAATGGCTTGGATTATTTGGAGATACAAAACTACCCGAAAATAAAGATAATCCACTTGATTATCTCAATGTTTTAACTTTTAAGAAAATGACTCTTGAAAAAAACGAAAGAGACATGATAGTTATGCATCATGAATTTATCGCCCAGTATCCCTCAAATAAAGAGTACATAACTTCTACCTTAGTAGGCTATGGTATTCCTTTTGGAGATTCTATAATATCACGAACTGTTGCTTTACCTGCAGCAATAGCTGTAAAATTGATTATTCAAAGACAAATTGATCTTACAGGTGTTCATATACCAGTGTTGCCAGATATTTATAACCCTATCTTACATGAATTAAGGGAGATGGGTATTAAGTTTTATGAGACATCAGAAAAAATTTAAATTATTCAGATAAACTTGATTTTTTTAGGAGAACTTGTTTGGTATTTACCAAACATTTTCCGAGTATATATAAATTATTGTAGATATAACTCTAGACTTATAGTAGAATTATGTGATATTATGAAAAAAATTAATCTAAAAATAAGCGGATTGATGATAACAGGTATTATAATAATTATAAGCTTTTTTTATGCAATTAATATCCAGCCGGTGGTAACTGGGAATTCAAGTTGGTATAGAACTTATGCTGGTTTAAACAATTTTAATTCACATGATGAATTTGTTGCTTTTTTAGATAATTATAGTCTTGATTATTACGCATGGTGTTATGATTATATTTCTCCGTCTGAAAGAATGGTATCTACACCAATGGGTTCTAAAAATAATATTTTTGTTGACATTGAAGACCATGGAAAAACAATTGATTACTCAAAAACAAATATTCAGGTCAAAGATGTTGATGAACCTGATGTTGTAAAAACCGATGGGACTTATTTGTATATATTATCAAATTCAAAGATATATGTTGTTTGGGCATATCCAGCTGAAGATGCAGAGGTTTTGTCAATAATTTCATTTGATGATAAAAATATTCTTAACTTTTTTATCAATAAAAATAGTTTGATTGTATTTGGAACATCTTATAGATATCCTACTGAATTTGAAGAAATTAAGAACAAATATGAGTATATTCCTTATTATTGGGGGATTTCAACAACTACAATAGATATATATGATTTAGCAGATAAGGAAAATCCTAAGCTTATAAAAGATATAGAGCTGGATGGATCGTTTTTCAATGCAAGAATGATTGGTGATTTCATCTATATTATTGCCTCTGAATATACTAGAAATTTTTATTATAACATAAATGGCAATAAAACAATTAATATGCCAGAAATTAGAGTCAATGACAAGACAAGATGTATTTCATTTGAAGATATTTATTACATAAATGACACTAAAAAAATTGATTCTATGACCCATATAATTTCAATTGATATATATGGTGATAAAATAGATCAAAAAAGTTACCTTCTTGGTAGTTCTCAAAATATGTATGTATCTAACAACAATATCTACCTTGCATGTCAAGAGTATTATTATAACTTATTTTGGGAATCTGATTATACTTATGAGCAAGCAACAATAATTCATAGAATATCAATTGAGAATGGGGAGATATTTTACAAAGCCAAAGGAATGGTTCCAGGTTATACTCTAAATCAATTTTCTATGGATGAACATAATGGATTTTTTAGAATTGCAACACAGAGATGGGATTATGAATTAGGGTCTACCACAAATTTGTATATTCTTGATGAAAAAATGAATCTTACTTCAAAAATAGAAGGTATTGCTCCTGGTGAAAGGATGCACTCAGCAAGATTTATTGGCAATAAAGCTTATCTTGTGACATTTAAGAAAGTAGATCCATTTTTCACTTTAGAAATATCTGATCCATATGACGCAAAAATAATTGGTGAATTAAAAATTCCAGGATATTCTGATTATCTTCATCCATTTGATGAAAATCATATTATTGGAATTGGAAAAGATACATTAGAACCGCAGGAAGAGTTCTCCTGGACCCGTGATTTTGCATGGTATCAGGGCCTTAAGATTGCATTATTTGATGTAAGCGACTTTGATAACCCAAAGGAAATATCAAGGGTAATAATCGGTGATAGAGGGACAGACAGCCCTGCCTTATATGACCATAAATCTTTTTTATTTGACAGAGAAAGACAATTACTTGTTCTTCCAGTCAGTCTTTATGAGATAAGTGATTATGATAAAAAGCAAAATAACGGTTATACTGGATCAATATATGGAACTTTTAAATTCCAAGGCGCATTTGTCTATAAAATAAATCCAGTGGATGGTTTTGAATTTATAGGTAAAATTACTCATATCAATGAAACTGAAAATCCTAATAATTACTATTGGCGTTGGCATTCTTATTCATCTCATATTACCCGAACTTTATTCATTGATGACATTCTCTATACAATTTCAAATGACCTTGTAAAGATGAATAATCTAAATGATCTTAGTGAAATTAATAGCATTAATTTAGATTAAAACAACCTAGAACTAGAGAGAGGGGTAGCATCCCATCCAATATTCTCCCTCTTCGAACCTCCGCCGCTCCTCTCTCTTACAATTTTTTATTAAAATTCTACAACCGATACCATTTTATAAGTAAGAAATATACCGCTCTATCAGGCCAAATATTGATTTTACGGGGAATAATGAAGAATGGTAATTCAACCAAAAAATGTACATAAAACATTATCAAAATACATGCTGATAGATGGTTTTAACTTTGTACTGGATTTGAAAAAAAGTAAAGGGTGTAGAATATTCGACTCTAAGACTGGTAAATATTTTCTGGATTGTTTTTCAAATTTTGCTTCAGCGCCAATTGGTCTTAATCATCCAAAACTAACAGATAAAAATTTTATTAAAAAACTTGGGGAAGTTGCTGTAAACAAACCAGCAAATTCTGATATTTATACAAAAGAGATGGCAGAGTTTGTTGATAGCTTTGCAAAACATGCAGTTCCAGATCATTTCAAACATCTTTTTTTTATTAGCGGTGGTGCACTTGCAGTTGAAAACGGCTTAAAAACTGCATTTGATTGGAAGATAAGAAAAAATATTGAAAATGGTTTGGGTGAAAAATTAGGGACAAAAGTAATACATTTTAAAGAGGCATTTCATGGAAGAACTGGCTATACACTATCCATGACAAATACTTTTAATTTAAATAAAATCAAATATTTCACAAAGTTTGATTGGCCTCGTATCTTAAATCCTAAAATCAGGTTTCCGTTAAACGAAAAAAATCTTAAAAATGTTATAGAAATTGAAAATCAGGCAATTTCTCAAATCAAAAAATCTATTTTTGAAAATCAGAGTGATATTGCAGCTCTTATTATTGAACCTATTCAGGCTGAAGGCGGGGATAATCATTTCCGAAAAGAGTTTTTCTTACAATTAAGGAAAATTTGTGATAAACATGAAATCATGTTTATTGTTGATGAGATTCAAACAGGAGTCGGTCTTACAGGTAAGATGTGGGCTTATGAGCATTTTGATTTTAAACCTGATATCTTGGCGTTTGGAAAGAAAACACAGGTCTGTGGAATAATGGTAAGCCGGCGTGTTGATGATATAAAAGATAATGTTTTTAATGTTTCAAGCAGACTAAATTCCACATGGGGTGGAAATTTAACAGATATGGTACGCTGTCAGAAATATCTTGAGATAATCAAGGAAGAAAATCTAATAAAAAATGCAAAAAGTGAAGGTAAGCATCTTTTTGAAGGTATTAAAAAACTTGAACAAAAATATCCAAATATAATTTCTAATGCACGTGGACGAGGACTCATGTGTGCATTTGATCTCCCAAGTTCAGATATACGAGACAAGTTGAAAGCTAAGCTTTTCAACAATGGTTTGATTGTAATTGGCTGTGGGGAATTAACGATTAGATTTCGTCCGGCTTTAATAATATCTTCTGAAGAAATTGATGAAGCAATTAAAATTATTGATGATACTCTTTTATCATTTTAAATACCTATTTTAAAGCGAAATCAAATTTTTATTTACTTTTTTTAAAATCTAATTAAATCAAGTATTTACTATTAAAAATATCGTTATTCATCTGTTGAATTTATCATCATTAGTTTTTTTTATCCGGACAAAATAATTTGTATCGGACCTCTCTATTTCGGACAAACGTGGAACAACAGTAGAAACAAAAAGATAAATATGAGAAAGTTGGGACGATAGCTTATAGTCCTAATAGATGCCTAATTATTAGGAACATGTTAGGATGAATCTGTAATAAATTTAGGAAAGGCATATTGATTGCTTTGCTCTTTTTAGTTATAGTGATCGTAAAGGTTTCTTCAGGACCGACTAAACCATCTGGGCATTCTTTTGCTTTTACTTTTATGGTATAAGTTCCTTGAGCTGTATACGTATGACATATTTCAACTTCCATACCAGATGGGTAACATTCTGTCTCAGTTGTATATCCATCACCCCAATTAACCATATACATTAAGTCATCACCATCTGGTTCAACTGAGCTAATATTCCAGCAATATTCTTCTCCAACTTTACCATTTGTTGGACCAGTTATTATAGGTTGATTTGGAGGTAGATTTTCCTTTGCTATTTTGATTAACCAAACATCTCCTCCTACATCACCATAGAAATCTATTTCGCCAACAATAATGTAACCTTTATCATTTGTTTGTCTTACCTTCCACCCTCTACAATGTAATGTTCTGTTAAATGTTTTATACCATTGTAAATTGCCATTAATATCAGTCTTAACCAATAGAGCACTACAATAAAAATCCCCTATTATTTCAGTTGTACCTGTAGCGATAAAACCTCCATCAGGGGTCTGTTGAACAGAATAACCTGCACTATCAAAACAAGCTTCACCTTCAAATGTTTTATTCCACTGCTCCTCACCATACATATCAGTTTTAAGTAATAATAAATCATAAGATCCGTTATAACAACCTTGGCCAGAGATGATAAAACCATTATCTTTAGTTTGTTGAACTGAATAAGCTGCTGTTAAAAAATTAACATTACCATATTTTTTAGACCATTCTTCATTACCATACATATCAGTCTTAATTAATAGAATATTACAATCATATGGTAATTTAGTATAATTAAAACCAGCAATAACAATACCGCCATCACTAGTAACTTGACCATCCCAAGCTTGCTCACTATCTAATCCTCCATAGGTTTTATTCCATTCTTCAATCCCATTCGCATCAGTTTTAACTAGCCAAAAATCACTATTTCCATTACCAAATGATCTTGTCCAACCTACAAGTAGATACCCACCATCATAAGTCATATGAACAGATTCACTTGATTCCCGCCCACTTCCACCATATGTTTTATTCCAAAGTTCATTTCCAGAATTATCCGTTTTTACCAACCAGCAATCATAGTCACCTGCTCCATAGGATGCAGTTTCACCTAATAGTACATAACCACCATCATTTATCTGCAAAACCGATCTTGCAAAATCACCTGCCATTCCGCCATATGTTTTATTCCATTGTTCAATACCTGACTCATTAGTTTTAATCAACCAAAAGTCACCACAAGGATCACCTTGAGATTTAGTAGTTCCAGCTATTATATATCCACCATCGGTAGTTTGCTGTACATCTTTTCCAGCATCATATTTCTCTTTCGTAGAATCTCCAAATGTTCTATTCCATTCCTCTTCAGGAGGATTACCCTGAGTAGTATTAATTGGTAGTTCTCCCTTAAAATCTAATAATTTAATATTATTTCCAAAAGATATAGGACTTATTATTGAAACTATAAACAAGAATATTATCCCTAATATGAGGATGGTTTTTTTCATAAAGTCCTCCCTCTCTTTTATCATATACAAATCAGATACATGGTATATAAAACTATAACACTACAAGATAGTGAGTCTTTGGAGGAATAGGTTTAGTAGTGGGTATCGTTCTAAAAACCTAAAGAACAATGAATTTGATATTGATTTGTTTCTAGGGCATTTAAATGTAAATTCCGCATCAAGACCAAATAAGCCAAAAAAATCATGTATTTTTGCAGTTATTATAAATGTACCTGTTTCATTCCAAACATGCGACTCACAAACCTCAGTTCCAGATTCATATGGTCCACCCCATTCACTACAGGTTCCATCTCCCCATTCCCAAAGGACAAACAGATCGTCATTATCTGGGTCGGATACATTTATACAAAATGTGTATTCAACTCCGGGTATACCAATATCTGAACCAGTTATCTCTGATGCAGAAGGTGGATTATTATCCCTGCTATATATTTTGAAACACATATCCCAAGTAATATTGCCATCAAATGTGGGTTTTTTTCCTTGATTAATAAATGACTCAACGCTATGAGTACTTGAAGAAGCAGATTCATTGGTCCAATTTAAACCATCATCTACCGAGAACCATGCACATCCTTGAGGATAGGATTCTGAATCATTATTTGCACCCCATGCATAAAAATTGTCAGTTGTATTCTCAGTTAATGCAATTATGTAATATGTTTGCCCTGCGGTTATTAAAATATCATCAAAATCTATTTCCACCCAATCAAATTCTTCGGTTGGAACTTGACTAGGTTCTATTATTATTGATGTTAAGTCACCCTCGATCAATTCACTTCTAATTGATACAATCAAAGGATAGGTTGCCGTACTGTTTTTACCGATAAATAATTCAGCTCGTGTGATAATATCCTTTGTTGGTATAAATGATTGAGCTACTTGTATATTTATTGGATTTTCAGGTATCGGTATTTGACCAATAGGTGCACCAGTATTTTCTGTCATAATAGTTTGATATTGATCCAATTCATCATAATAAGATACTAGACTTTTTTTACTATTTACTAATTGAGAATGAGACACATCGTCTATATTATATGCAACAGCCCCCAATCCGTATAGGAATAAAACCCATACAACTAAAATTGTAATTATTTTTTTCATATTTTTTCCTCCCTTTTTACATATTCTAATCAGATATATAGTATATAAAACTATAACGCAGATCCTGAAGTCTTTAGAGATTCAGATTTAATAACAATAATTGTTCAAAATTCTCATTTTTAAAAAATTTAAGAGTTTTAGTATTTTTTTTAATAAAAGCATTAGATTTTCTTTAAAAAATAACTAGTCAATTCATCTATCTTTTTTCTTGTTTGTTTAGTTGTATCACGATCTCGGATAGTGACAGTTTTATCTTTTAGCGTATCATGATCAACTGTTATACAAAAAGGAGTTCCTACTTCGTCCATTCTTGCATATCTTCTACCTATTGATCCACCATCATCATAATAAGTTTTAACACCAGCATTTCTTAGGTCTTTATCAATCTCATTAGCAATTCTTACTAATTTATCATCACTTATTAATGGAAGAACCCCCACTTTTATAGGGGCGATAACTGGATTGAATTTTAAAATTCTATACTCTTCATCCTTCTTTTTTCCCTCATGATAGTTATGCTCAAGTAAACAATATAAAATCCTGTCTATACCATAGGAAGGCTCAATTACATGAGGTACGAACTTTTCACCTGTTACTTTCTCTTTTGTCTTTACTATTTCATAACAATCCTTTGGTATTTCAATTGTTTCACCATCAATTTTTAAGGTAATCTTATTTGAATCTTTTACTTTCATATTTTCAAGCAAAGTTTTAATTTTACCTGCTTTTCCTTTAAACAATGGTCCAAGCTTACCCATGTTTGGTACTATTTTATTTACCTCTTCAATCTTTGGTTTATCATATTTTCTTAAGGCATACATATCTGTTTTAGATGAATCAATATGAGAACGCAAATCATAAGCAGATCTATCAGCAATACCGACGCACTCTATCCAGCCAAACCTTTCACTGTAAAGTTCTGCATCCCAACACTCTGTTGCATAATGCGCAAGCTCATCGTCCCCATGTTTTCTAAATCTGAACTTTTTTGGGTCAACTCCTGCTGTCATCAAAAACTCTTGTGTTAAGTACATATAATAGGCAAGGGCTTGGTTATTAATCACATTACTACCAACTGCTTTTTCAAGAGATAATTTCATTTCCTTTACATTATCAAAAAGAAATAGAATTTCATTTTTCACACTTTCAAAATTAGGATGGGTTTTATCCTCTGGATCAAAAAAAACCTCAGCTTCGGCCATAGAAAATTCCCTAAGCCGAATTATCCCTTGACGTGGTGATACCTCGTTTCGATATCCGTTACCAACCTGAATGATTCCAAAAGGCAACTTTTCACGAGCATACCTGTAAAGAATATGAAAATTTATAAAAATTCCTTGAGCAGTTTCAGGTCTAAGAAAGGCATCCCTTGAACTACCAATACCAATTTTTGTTGAAAACATTAGGTTTACTGGATATGCATCTTTTAAATTGTCACCACAATTCGGGCATTTTATGATGTTTTTCTTTATAGCCTCTTCAACACTTATGTCTTCATTTATTATTTCCTCAACTTTATAGGACTGCTTACAATTTTTACAATCAACAGTTAAATCTGTGAATTCATCAACATGGCCTGATGCTTTTAAAACTTCATATAGGGTAATGGTCGGTGTGCTAATCTCATAACAGCTGTCTTTTAAAAGAAAAAATTTCCGCCAAAGATTTTCAATATTTAGTTTAAATTGAGAGCCAAGCGGTCCATAATCATAAAATCCTGCTACACCGCCATAGATTTCAAAAGAAGGAAAAATAAAACCTCTTCTTTTGGCAAGCATCATTATTTTATCATAGATATCTAGAGGCATAAATGAAAATCTCCAATTTCAAATTTTAATGGAAATAAAGTCTTATGATTTAAAACATAGCGGCCATTAAATCAATGTCAGTAACCATTCCAATTAATCGGTCATTAGAATCAACAACTGGTATGTGACTGATACGATTCTTCAACATTTTTTGTGCAACTTCTTTAACAGGGGTATTTTCAGTAGCTTTCACTACATTTGTAATCATAACCTCTCTGACAGGAACTGGTGGTAAGGCAACCTCTGAAATTGAATAATGTAATCTGACAGTATCTCTGATTCCTTCCCAGGTCCAGGCATCCTCATCGCCACCCATACCTAGATCGGTTTGAGAAACACTCTCCTTAATATGGCTTAATTTAAACAAATCACCGTCAGTAACAATTCCAATTAATTTTCTTTCATCACTCAATATTGGAAGTGCATGTTCATGGGTTATGTTAATAATTTCCATTACAATATTGATTGGTGTTTCATGATAAACTGGAACTACTAGATTTGTGAAGTATTTCTCAATTTTATCAGAAATATCTTTTTTAAAACTCTTTAATATATCAGTTGGACTTATTATTCCAATAAGATTATCTCTATTGTTTATTACAGGTAAGCCATGTACTCTTTTTTCATATAACAGCTTTGCAGCTTCTTTTAAATCTTGATTCTTTTCAACATAATGGTAATTTTTACTCATAATTAATGCGATTTGATCTTCCTCAGGATTTTTAAAAATGTCAGTTCTTGTTAAAACTCCGACTACTGTTTTTGTATCTTTTTTTAGAATAGGCATACCTGACACATTATTTTTTGCAAGTATTTTCAATGCATCCTTAACATTTCCTGGAACATATCCAACAACTAAATCCTGAGACATTACATCTTCTACTTTCATTTTAACTCCTCTAAATTACTGATTGAAATATATAAAGGCTTTAATGATGTTTTATCAAGAACTATAAAGTTAGCCTTAGAATTGGGACCAAGAATGTCGCATTCTAGATTTAAAACTTTCCTTGCATTAATTGTTGAAATATATAAAAGTTCAAAAATAGAATAAACTTTTGATACTGATCTAATATAATCTAATTCATCAGATATTATCGGGGGATTAATCATTGCATTATCTGTACCAATTAATAAAATAATTCCAACTTTTTTATATAATTCAAAATTTGGCATCAAACCATAAAATGAATTCGACCTTGGACAAATGATAATAGGGATATTATTTTCCTTAACAATTTTTAGATCTGATGTATTTGCTTTTAGCATATGTACTAAAAAATTTGGTTTTAGGTCAAGAATTATATCGATATCTTCTCTTATCCTTTCACTCGCATGAAGAGCAAATATCTTTTTACTTTTATGTACATCACTTGCAACTTTTTGAAGCTCAGAATATTCCCAATCAGATATACTGCTAATAGCGATACCATCAGAGTTTTTTAATAAAATATCTATCTCTGTTTTATCATAATTAAGCAAATCAGGTCTTGAAAAAACTAATGATTTGATATTCCACTTATGTATAGCTGCTTTCAATTGACTAATTCCTAAAATACCATTCTCCCTAAAATCACAAAAATACTCAGTTCCAGTATTTAACATTGTTGAGATAGATTTTTCCATTCCTTTGATTATCTCTTCATCAGATACTTCACGTAAAAGTTTATGTTTTAATCCATTTGGAGGTTTTACTAATTTTTCAATATTTTTTGGTAATTCGATTTTTTTATCTCTAATAAAAGAATCACCGATATGAGTATGTGCATTAACAAAAGTCGGAACAATTAAACCTTTAGATATTGGTTTTTTTGGAGGATTTCCTTTCCCAACCTCTTTAATAATCCCTTTTTCAAAGGCAATATATCCTTTTTTGAATTTATTTACAGTTAGAATTTCCCCAGATACATATTCCATTATAATTTAGTAAATAAAAATGTGTGTTTAAACCTTATTAAAACTATTTATTCTAATTAACAGAAAGGATAACATTTAATGTTTTTAGATAAAATAACTTATTTAAAAGAAATACTAAAATAGGGCTATTTAATTACATTAAACCACTTTCATGGGAGGTCAAAAAATATGAAAAAAGAATTTGCGGAAGGAGATATAAAAATCATAATAGACTATGATAAATGTACTGGTGCTGGTGAATGTGTTACTGCTTGCCCAGTTGAGATATTTGAACTTAAAGACGGAAAAGCAGTATGTAAAAATATTGGAGAATGCATAGAATGCTGTGCATGCGTAAGTTCATGTCCCAATGATGCAATTGAGCACAGTTCTTGCTAAAAGATTTTTGACCTTTTTTCATTTAAATAGAAACCTTTAAATATCTAGTTTACATTACATGTCAAATTGTAATCATTACAAATTGGTAATAATTACAATTTATAGGTGGATTATTTGGAAAAATATGTTAAAATTTTAAAAGATAAGAATTTAAAAATCACCCCTCAAAGACTTATTGTATTAAAATATTTAGGGGAACATTGCACCCATCCCACCACAGATGAAATTTATACTAATTTAAAATCAAATAATCCATCTCTATCAAAAACAACTGTATATAATTCTTTACAAGTATTAGAAAAATATGGTATTGTTCAATCTATTACAATTTCTGGGTCTGAGCTCAGATATGATTTTAAAGAAGGAATGCATCACCATTTTCTTTGTAAAAAATGTGGGAGGATAATTGATATAGAGATTCAATGTCCAAATTTAGGAAAAATGCTAGAATGTGGACATGAAGTTGAGGAAGTACATGGATACTTTAAGGGATTCTGTAAAAAATGCATGAATAAGGTGAAAAAAAATGGATCCTAAAACTTTACATAAAATATCTTACGGTTTATACGTAATATGTTCAAAGGATGGAAAAAAAATAAATGGTCAAATAGCAAATTCTTTGTTTCAGGTGACTTCAAAACCAGCAACAATTGCAGTAAGTATTAATAAAGAAAATTTAACACATAGCTTTATTGAAAAAAGTAATTGTTTTACTGTATCAATTCTCTCAGAAAAAACTCCATTGACCTTTATTGGTAACTTTGGTTTTAAATCTGGAAGGGACATTGATAAATTTAAAAATGTAAAATATCGAACTGGAATAAATGGTATTCCAATTGTTCTAGATTATACTCTTGCTTGTTTAGATGTAAAAGTAATAAACAAAATCGAAGTTGGAACACATACTATTTTTATAGGAAAAGTGGAAGATGGTGAAATACTTTCAAAAGAAAAAACTATGACTTATGAGTATTATCATAAGGTAAAAGGAGGATATTCACCAAAGACTGCCCCTACATATAGTGAGGCAGTTGATATAGAAACAAAAAAGGAGGAAAAAATCATGGACAAATATGTATGCAAGGTTTGTGGTTATGTATATGACCCAAAAAAAGGAGACCCAGATAATGGAGTGCCACCAGGAACAAAATTTGAAGACGTTCCATCTAACTGGGTATGTCCTGTCTGTGGAGCTGGTAAAAAAGATTTTAGAAAGGAGTGATTCAGCTGAATAAGATTGAGATTAAGAAGGATATCTACTGGGTTGGCGGTATAGATTGGCAAATTCGCAATTTCCATGGGTATTCAACAAATCGTGGAACAACTTACAATGCTTACTTAATAATTGATAAAAAAATCACTTTAGTTGATACTGTAAAACACTATCTTTTCGATGAGATGCTTTCAAGAATAAAAGAAATAATTGATCCTTCAAAGATAGATTATATTGTGTCTAATCATGTTGAGATGGATCATTCTGGCTCGATAATAAAGATTCTTGAATACTGCCCAAATGCAACAGTTATAACATCAACAAGGGGCGAAAAAGGACTCAAAAGACACTATAAAAAGGATTTAAAATTTAAAGTGGTAAAATCAGGTGACACGTTAAATATTGGTAAAAGAATCCTTAATTTTGTTGAGATTCCAATGATTCATTGGCCAGATTCTATGGTGACTTATATTCCTAGTGATAAACTTCTTCTTCCAAATGATGCTTTTGGACAACACATAGCAAGTTCAGAGCGTTTTGATAAAGATTTTGACTGGGGGATTTTAAAGGAAGAAGCAGCAAAATATTATGCAAATATCGTTATGCCTTATGGAAGTCAGGTAGAAAAGGCTCTGGATGTAATTGGTAAACTTGATATTGATATGATAGCTCCAAGTCATGGAATTATATGGCAATCCTTAATTCCAAACATTCTAAAAGAATATAAAAAATGGGCAAATAATCAAACAGAAAAAAAGGCTTTAATTATTTATGATTCAATGTGGGGATCTACAGAGAAAATTGCATACTTACTGCAAGAAGGAATCGAAGAGACAGATATACCTGTTACTTTAAGAAATATTAAAAATACACATATATCAGATATTATAACAGATGTTTTAACATCAAAAATGATTTTAATTGGATCTCCAACACTTAATAATACAATGCTTCCATCAGTTGGTGGTTTTCTGACTTATTTAAAGGGACTTAGACCAAAGGATAGAATTGGATTTGTATTTGGATCCTATGGTTGGGGAGGTCAGGCGGTTGGTGAGATTGAGAAGATTTTAAAGGATTTATCATGGGATATGCCAATTGAGAGTATAAATCTAAACTATATCCCAGATAAAGATGAATTAATGAATGTAAAAAATGTAGGAAAAAAATTAGTTAAATACCTAAAAGAAAATTAGAGGTGAAAAAAATGTGTAAAAGTTGTGGATGTAAAGACGCTGGTAAAAAAATAAAATATGAATGCCAATGCTCAATGGATGATTGCAGCTGTGGAATTATTGAATTTGAAAAAGAACCAAATGCTACACCATATTGTTGTGGTGTACCAATGAAGAGAAAAAAATAATTCTATTGTTTTCAAAAAAATTATATTGGTAAGGTTAAAATATGGTAAAAAAGAAAGATAAAAAAATTAAGATTATGGCAAAAAAAGAAAAGGAATCATTGCCTGAAAATACAACTATGCCTAGTATTTGGAATCCATTTAATATGATGGATGCAATGGATAAGTTCTTTTGGGAAGATCCTTGGACGCCATTTTGGCGTAGAAATCGATGGGGAGGTTTGAAACCCCGAGATGCATTGCTTGATAATGATACAAGAATTACTGCAATTGATATGATTGATACAGGAAAAGAATACAAAATTACTGCTGAAATGCCTGGTGTTAACAAAAAAGATATTGAAGTAAATATTACACCAAATAACATAAGTATCTGCGGTGAGACAAAAACAGAATCAAAGGAAAAGGACGAAGGTTGGGTTAGACACGAACGAAGCTATTCAACTATATGTAGAACAATGATATTTCCAGAAGAAGTAAATCCTGATAAAGCTGATGCAACACTGAAAGATGGAATACTTGAAATATCAGTAACTAAGAAAACACCAACAACAATCAAAGGAAAAAATATACCAGTAAAATAAATAATTAAAAAGAAAATGCGGAGGCTTGATAATATGGGAAAGATAAAAGTTTTTAGATGTAGAATATGTGGTGATCCATATATTGGATCTGAAGCACCAACTCAATGTCCGTTTTGTGGTGCGCCCAAAAAATTCTTTGTAAATGCTGATGAATGGAATCCAGAGGAATTCAACGTGAAATTAAGTGATGTATCAAGAAAAAACCTTGAAGCAGCGTTAAAACTAGAACTTGATAATGCTGCATTTTATGATTGTGCAAAAAAAGCTGCAGAAAAAGCTGGTGATAATTATAGTTTTGCAAAGTTTAAAGCATTAATGAAAGTAGAAAGAGAACATGCTTCTGCAATTTCAAAATTCTTAAAGATTTCACAACCTGAACTGGAGAAGCAAATGTGTAATGCAAATTCAAAGGTCAATTCTAAAGAAGGTTGGGAACGAGAAAATCGTGCAATAAAATCTTACTCAAAATTTGAAAATGAAGCAGAAGAACCGAGACTTAAAGAGTTCTTTGGAGCACTTGTTCAAATCGAAAAAGACCATCTTGATTTACATGCAGAATATATAAAATAGATAGTAAAATAGGAGGAATTAAATGGATTTAAATAGCTTTGATCTCGAAGATCTTCTAAAAGCAGCAATTAAAAGTGAAGAAGATAGCAATAAATTTTATTTAAAAATAGCAAAAAAAACAAAAAATGGATTGCTTGAAGATAAACTTAAATTTCTTGCTAACGAAGAAAACAAACATAGAAAATTTATAGAAGAGATTTACGCGAACCATTACCCAGATAATGAACTTGTTTTACCAAGGGAAACACCAGTTCCGTTACCAAAAATTGAATATAGTGAAAAAACACCATTAAGTCAACTATTAAACCAAGCAATGAAGTCAGAAGAATCTGCAAGTAAATTTTACAAATCTCTTTCAGAAAGATTTGAAAATGGAAGTAAAATACATAATACTTTACTTTATTTTTCAGATATGGAAGTCGGTCATTTTAAAATTCTTAAAATGGAAAAAGAGAGTATGGAACGTTTTGAAGAAGGTGATGTTTATTGGCCTATGGTACATGTAGGTCCATAAAAAATTAAATTGGAGGAAATGACATGAAGAGTTTAAAAGGAACAAAAACAGAAAAAAATCTTCTCGCAGCTTTTGCAGGAGAATCTCAGGCTAGAAACAGATATTCGTTTTTTGCATCTAAAGCAAAAAAAGAAGGATATGAACAGATCGCAGCGATATTTCAAGAAACAGCTGATAATGAAGAGGAACATGCAAAAGTTTTTTTCAAACATCTTCAAGGTGGAGATGTTGAAATTATGGCTGCATATCCTGCAGGTGTAATTGGTAATACCGCTGAAAATCTACTGGCAGCAGCTGAAGGTGAAAAAATGGAATGGGGAACGCTTTATCCGGATTTTGAAAAGATTGCAAAAGAAGAAGGTTTTCCTATGGTTGCTCATAGTTTTAGAGAAATTGGAAAAGTAGAAGCTTATCATGAAAGAAGATATAGAAAACTTCTTGAAAATGTTAAGAAAAAGCAAGTATTCAAAAAAGACAAAATTACAAAATGGAAATGCAGAAACTGTGGATATGTCTACGAGGGAAAAGAAGCACCTGATGTATGCCCAGCTTGTCAACATAAGTTAAGCTACTATGAGATTTGGATGGAAAATTACTGAATGGTGATGATATATGTCAAATATCACAAATGTAAAAGATGCAATTAAAACTGCAATACAAATGGAAAAAGATGGTTATTCGTTCTATGAAAAAGCCGCGGCTCAAACTTCTAGTGATATGGGAAAAACTATCTTTAAAAGCCTTGCTGCTGATGAACTTCTGCACCTTGAAATATTTAAAAAGTTGTTTAATGAAAAAGTGGGAAAAGATGAATGGTATAATCTTGTAAATACAAGTAGTAAATATACGGATATTCCAATTTTCCCAAAAGACCTTAAAAAAATCGAAGGGGCAAATCCTGATACAAATGAAATCGATGCTTTGCGAATTGCAATGGATAGTGAACAAAAAGCAATAGATTATTATTCAAAAATAATAGAGACCATTAAAGATGATGAGGTTAAAAAAATAATAGATGAAATCATTAATCAAGAAAAAAGTCATTATAATATTTTAGAAGGGGAATTTCATCATATAACAAGCACTGGTTATTGGTTTGAACTTGATTATTTAGGTACATAATATGAGGTGAAAAACTGAATCCTGATATAAAAGTTGATTCTGAATTGGACTGTGTTGGATATTATTGCCCTATGCCAATTGCAATGACGAAAGAAGAAATTGATAAAATAAAGGTTGGACAGGTTCTAAAAGTTGAGGCAGATGACCCTGCTGCCGAGGAAGATATCAAACGCTGGGCAAAAAGAACTGGCCATGAGATCTTGAAGTTTGAAAAAAATGGTAATATTATGACTTTCTATATTAAAAAGATGAAATAAGGTGATATGATATGAAAGATGAAAATTCTATATTATATGTGCAAACAACAGATACACCAGAAAAGCAGTATTCACCACTGGTTCTAGCACAAACTGCCAAGATGATGGATATAAAACCAATTGTATATTATCTTGGAACAGGGCTTAGGATTTTAAAACCTGGTGAAGCTGAAAAAATTAAACTAGGAAGTTTTCCTAGTGTAGCTGAGATGATAAAAAAAACACTTGATATGGGAATAGAAATCTATGTTTGTGAAGCATCAAAACAAATGCTAGGTTGGGAGAAAGTAGATTTGATACCTGGTGTGAAAATAGTTGGTGCTGGAACGCTTAATGATTTAGCACTTGATGCTGGTTCAACAATGTGGTTTTAAAGAGGAAAAAATGGGGAGAATTTATTTAGATCATGCATCGTCAATGCCCATTGATTCAAGGGTTTTTGATTTTGCAAAGCCATATCTTAACACGGGATTTGGAAATCCGTCTTCTCTTTATTCAATTGGTCTTGAGGCAAAAAGTGCAATTGATGATGCAAGGCAAAAAATTGCAGAGTTTATCAATGCTGAAAATGAAAAATCAATTATCTTTACATCCTGTGCAACTGAGTCAAATAATCTGGCAATCCGAGGAACAGCACATAGAAATATTTCAGATGGTAAAGATGTAATTGCAAGTGCAATTGAACATATCTCAGTTATAAATCCGATGAAGGAACTTCAAAAAAATGGTTTTACTTATAAAACTGTTGCAGTTGATAAACATGGGCTTATTGATCTAAAAAAACTTGAAAAAATTTTAACGAAAAAAACTACAGTCACATCAGTTATGTATGCAAATAATGAAATTGGAACTATAGAACCTATCAAAGAAATAAGTGAAATTGTTCATAAGAAAGGTAAATATCTACATGTTGACGCAACGGCTGCTGCAGGGCGAATTCCAATTGATGTTCAGAAAGATGGAATTGATCTTTTAACCCTTTCCTCAAATGATCTTTATGGACCAAAAGGAGCAAGTGCACTATATATTAAACCAGGAGTGAAAATCCAATCTGTGATGCCTGGCGGAGGACAAGAACGAGGTCTTCGGTCTGGAACTGAAAATGTATTTGCAATTGTTGGAATGGGTGAAGCTGCAAAAATTGCTAAAAAAGAAATGAAAAACGAAAGTGAAAGACTAAAAAAAATTAGAGATAAACTAATTAGTGAAATTTTGACTATCAAGGATGCTTATTTAACTGGCCATCCTACAAAAAGACTTCCCCATCATGCAAGTTTTCGTTTTAGTCATATAGAAGGTGAAAGCATACTTTTGAATATGGATATGTATGATATCCAAGTAGCAACAGGTTCTGCATGTTCTTCAAAAACACTTGAGCCATCACATGTTCTTTTAGCAATTGGTTTGAAACATGAAGAGGCACATGGATCGATGGTTATGACTCTAGGTCGTTCAAATGAGTTAAAGCAAGTTTCTAATATTGTAAAAGCGGTGAAAGAAACAGTCAAAAGATTAAGGGAACTTTCACCATTGACAAAATAAGAGGTGATAAAAATTCCAGGATATAGTAAGAAAGTAATGGAGCATTTTATGAATCCAAGAAATGTTGGTATAATCAAAAATCCAGATGGTTATGGGAAAGTTGGCAATCCTGTATGTGGAGATTTGATGGAGATATACATCAAAGTAAAAGATGATATAATCAAAGATATAAAATTCAAAACCTTTGGTTGCGGGTCAGCAATTGCTACAAGCAGTATGGTAACAGAGCTTGCAAAAGGCAAGCATGTTGATGATGCAATAAAAATAACAAGAAATGATGTAGCTGATGAACTTGAAGGTCTTCCACCTCAGAAAATGCATTGTTCAAATCTTGCAGCCGATGCCTTACAGGCAGCAATTAAGGATTATAAAAAGAAGAAAAATAAATAAATTTATGGAGGTAAAGTTATGACAAAAGTAAGAGAAATATACAAATGTAATATTTGTGGGAATATTGTAGAGGTTTTACACGCTGGTGTTGGGGAACTTGTTTGTTGTGGTGAGCCTATGGAACTTATGAAGGAAAATACCAAAGATTCAGCAGTTGAAAAACATGTTCCATATATCAAAAAAACAGCAAATGGAGTTCTTGTAAAAGTCGGTCAAAATCAAGATCATCCAATGGAAGAGAAACACTATATTGAGTGGATACAAATTATAGCTGATGGTGCTACCTATAGAAAATTTTTAAAACCTGGTGATAAACCACAAGCTGAATTTGCTATAAAAGCAGATAAAATTAAGGCACGAGAATATTGTAATGTCCATGGACTATGGAGATCCTAGTTATAATTGATTAAAATAAAATGATAAAATTTGAGACTACAAAAGAGGAATAATTATGTTTTGTTATCAATGTGAAGAAACAATAAATAATAAAGGTTGTACAACAGCAGGTGCATGTGGAAAAAAAGGTGATGTGGCAAATCTTCAGGACCTTTTAATCTACCTCATGAAAGGAATATCGATATGTAATACTGAAGCAAGAAAACAAGGTAAAAGCAATGAAAAAGCAGATGTTTTCATAATGGACAATTTATTTGCAACAATTACTAATGCAAATTTTGATAAACAATATTTTTTTGACAAAATTAAGGAGGCAATAAAATTACGAGACGGGATAAAGAAAAATGCCTCTATCAGTTCAAAACATGATGCTGTTTTATGGAAATCTGAAAATAAAGAAGAGATATTAAAGAAAGCAGAAACAATAGGTATACTTTCTATAGAAAATGAAGATATCAGATCGCTTCGTTGGTTGTTGACTTATGGTGTAAAAGGAATGGCTGCGTATGCTCATCATGCTTACGAACTTGGAAAAAAAGATGATGAAATCTTTAAATTTATTGAAAAGGCATTGATTAGCACCACTCAAAATCTACTAGTAGATGATTTAGTCAACCTTACCATGAAATGTGGGGAGATGGGTGTAAAAACCATGGCATTACTTGATGATGCAAATACATCTACTTATGGAAACCCGGAGATAACAAATGTAAATATCGGAGTTGGTAAAAACCCAGGTATCCTAATAAGCGGTCATGACCTAAAAGACCTTGAGGAATTACTTAAACAAACAAAAGGAACTGGTGTTGATGTATATACCCATGGTGAGATGCTTCCAGCAAATGCCTACCCTGAATTTAAAAAATATTCTCATCTGGTGGGTAACTACGGAAGCTCATGGTGGAAACAAAAAGAAGAATTTGAAAAATTTAATGGTCCCATTCTTCTAACTTCAAATTGCTTAGTTCCACCAAGAGAATCTTATAAAGATAGAGTATATACAACAGGAGTTGTTGGCTTTGAAGGCCTAAAACATATCCCTGATAGAAAAATTGGAGGGTCAAAGGATTTCTCAGCATTAATTGAACATGCAAAAAAATGTGCTTCACCTGAAAAAATCGAAGATGGTGAGATAACAATTGGTTTTGCTCATAATGCTACATTAAGTGTTGCAGATAAAGTTGTTGAGGCAGTTAAAAATGGAAATATCAAACGCTTTGTTGTCATGGCTGGATGTGATGGCCGAAGGCCAAATAGACAGTATTATACTGATTTTGCTAATGCTCTTTCAAATGATACAGTGATACTTACAGCAGGATGTGCAAAATATAGATATAACAAACTAGGGCTTGGTGATATTGGAGGAATTCCCAGAGTAATTGATGCTGGTCAGTGCAATGATTCATATTCTTTAGTTCTAATTGCAAAGAAACTTGCTGAAGTATTTGGTACAAATATCAATGAACTACCAATATCATTTAACATCGCATGGTATGAACAAAAAGCTGTTCTTGTGCTTCTCTCACTCTTGTACCTTGGTGTAAAAAACATTATGCTTGGACCAACTTTACCTGCATTTGTCTCGCCAAATGTACTAAAGGTGCTTGTTGAAAAATTCAATATACAACCTAATTCAACTGTTGAAAACGATCTTCCGACATTAAAAATTGTTGCATAAAAGGATGATTATGGCAAAAAGAAAGATAGTTAAAATTGATGATGAAAAATGCACAGGTTGTGGACTTTGTATACCAAATTGTCCTGAAGGTGCAATTCAGATAATTGATGGAAAAGCAAGACTTGTTAGTGATATTTTCTGTGATGGTCTTGGAGCTTGTCTCGGACATTGTCCAGAAGGTGCAATCTCTACTGAAGAACGCGAAGCTGAACCTTATGATGAAAAAAAGACTATGGGAAATATTGTAAAAGCAGGTAAAAATACAATAATTGCTCATCTCAAACATTTAAAAGACCATGGAGAAACAGGTTACCTAAATGAGGCCCTTAAATATCTAAAGGAAAAGGGTATAGAAATTGATTTCAATGCTACAGAAAGCAGACAAGATACTCAAACTCAATGTGGTTGTCCTGGAACACAAATGAGGGATTTTTCAGATGAAAAAGTAGATACTTATGATGAAGGTGGATCTAGACCATCTCAACTTAAGCAATGGCCAATTCAACTTCATTTAGCACCTCCATTTGCACCTTATTTTCAGGGTAAAGATGTACTTCTTGTAGCTGATTGTGTTGGTTATACAATAGGTGATTTTCATAAAGACTACCTAAAGGGTAGAGGTCTTTCGATTGCATGTCCAAAGCTTGATTCCAATCAGGAGATTTATCTGGATAAATTAATCAAACTTATTGATGGTGCAAAGATAAATACATTAACTGTTATGACAATGGAAGTTCCATGTTGCAATGGACTCCTTTTTCTAGCTAAAAAAGCTGCAGAAAAAGCTAAAAGAAAAATTCCTATAAAATCAATTGTTGTTGGTATCAAAGGAGATATCTTAAAAGAGGAATGGGTTTAAGAGGTAATGAAAATGGAGAAAAAATGTTATAAAGCTGGGGAAAAAGCACCTGATTTTTCTTTATTTGATCAAAACGAAAAGGAATTCAAATTATCTGACTTTAAAGGAAAAAGGATTCTTTTATCATTTCACCCACTTGCTTGGACAGGTATTTGTTCAAAACAGATGAAATCATTAGAGGAACATTGGAAAGATTTTGAAGAATTAGATACAGTAGTAGTAGGAATTAATGTTGATTCAGTTCCATCGAAAAAAGCATGGGCTGAAAACCTTGGTATATCTCATACAAGATTACTATCAGACTTTTGGCCACATGGAAAAGTTGCAAAACTTTATAAAATTTTTAGAGAAGAAGGAGGTTTTTCAGAACGAGCTAATATAATTGTTAATGAAAATCAGGAAATAGAATTCATACGAATTTATGAGATAGGACAGTTACCTGATATAAATGAGATTTTAACATTCTTAAGAGAGAAAGATTAGGAGAGAAAAAATGGTTTCTAAAAATCTTATCATACTAGATGATAAAAATTGGGAAAAAATTGTTGAAAAGGGAGATAAATCAGTTGCAGTAATGTTTTCAAGCCCAACATGTCCCTATTGTAAACAAATGGAGCCATATTTTAAAAGTTATTCTTCAGAATTCAAAGAAAACATAGTATTTGCTATAGTAGACATTTCAAAAAGTCCAACTATTGCAAGCAGATATGGTGTTATGGGAACACCGACATTCAAGTTTTTTTGTAACGGAAAACCAATCTATGAACTAGTTGGGTCAGTTTACCCTCATTTAATTAAAAAGGCAGTGGAGGATACTTTAGTTCATGGCCCTGCCTGTGAAAAAAGTACTACCTGGCATGCTCCTGAAGTAAGCCCATATGCCTAGTTGATATAAAAGAAAAAATATGAATGTAAAAGATGCAATTGAAAAAAGACGAGCATACCGCTCATTAGAACCAGTTAAAATTACAAAAAAACTGATCTATGATTTATCAAAATGTGCTCAAATTACTGCATCTTGTTTTAACAATCAACCTTGGAGATACATTTTTGTTTATGACCCAGAAATGCTTAAGAAAATGCATGAGGCATTGTCGTCTGGTAACTCCTGGGCCCATAAAGCATCAATGATTATCGTAGTTGTTGGTAAGAAAGAAGATGATTGTATAATTAAAGATAGGGTATATTATCGATTTGATATTGGAATGGCAACTGAGGCTATGATTTTAAGGGCAACTGAACTAGGTCTTATTGCCCATCCTATTGCAGGCTACAGTCCAAAAAAGACTAGAGAGATACTTGGTATTCCCGAAGAACTTGACGTGATAACCCTTGTAATAGTTGGTAAACATTCAGATAAAATTGATTCAGTTCTTTCAGAAAAACAAATTAAAGCGGAAAAAGAGAGACCTGAACGTATTCCAATAGATGATTTTGTATATATAAATAGATATATTAAAAAGAGGTGATTTGATATTAGAGTTGAACATGTGAAAGGAAAAAATAAAGGAAAAATATTTCTGTATGCCTTAAGCACTTGCGGATGGTGTAAAAAAACCAAGGAGTTCCTAAGTAAAATAGGAGTAGAATTTTCATACATTTTTGTAGATCAAGTTGATGAAAAAGAAAAGGATAAGATAATGGATGATGTAAGGAAATGGAATCCTCGTTGCTCATTTCCAACAACGGTAATACATGATAAGAAGTGCATTGTTGGATATAAGGAAGATGAAATTATTGAGGCTCTTGGGCTATGAATGATATTGATAATAATAAGATAAATAATTTATTTAAAAGATTAAAAAGTGAGGCAGAATCTGCGGGTTATAATCTTAATTCCGATGTTAAATTTACAAAGGATCTTATTAAAGGATTATTAGTCAATGAAAAAAGATATGGATACTGGGCTTGTCCTTGTAGACTTGCTGTAGGAGATAAAAAAGAGGATTTGGATATTATATGTCCATGTGACTATCGGGATCCTGATCTGAATGATTTTGGCACATGTTATTGTGCATTATATGTTTCAAAGGAAGTTATTGATGGAAAAAAAGAAATACAGTCTATTCCTGATAGAAGACCTATAAAAAAAGATAAAGAAAAAATGAAAAAATTAAAAGAAAAAGCAAAAATCACAAATTTGTCAAAACCTGTTTGGAGATGTAAGGTATGCGGTTATCTTTGCGGAAGAGATGAACCACCTGAAATATGTCCAATTTGTAAGGTAACAAAAGATAGATTTGAAAGATTCATGTGAGTTGTACATTAAATTTTAAGCAATTTCTTTGATTTTTTCAATAATATTTTGTTTAACATCTTCAGTTAATGATTCATCAAGTTTTGGATAGACTTTTTCTTCTTCGAAATTCTTATGTTTTATAATAAATTCTTTTAAACTGTAAATATCAGTAATAGTTCTTCTTTTACGAATGTCTTTTCTCCAATTATTTAAATTATTAAGGATATAATTGTGTTGTTTTGTCAACTCGGGTAACATTTTGTATCCTTCGATTACATCATCTGGATTATATGAGGTAAAAATAGCCTTTTCTTCTATAAAAATATGTTTCTCAAGTTCCCATTCAAATTTATTGAACGCTTTGTTCATAGATCCATAATCTAATTTACTACTATTTTCAAGATTATTAATCAGTTCTTCAATTTTACAATGGTCTTTAATCATTATTTTAAGGATGCTGTTTTCATTTCTCATTTTAATTTAACACCTTCTATTATGTTTTGAATAAATTCATATGATTTAAAAATTACTTCAAACCTCTTCAAAATACTCTTATATAAATAATATTATTATAGACAGTTAAATTATCCTTAAGATTGTAATATTATGAAAAAAAATGATATTGAAATCAAATTTGTAAATAACTGGTCAGAAAGTGATATAATAAAATTATATAAAGCTGGAGGCTGGTGGAAGGATAACTATGATCCCTCCGGGATAAAACCATTAATTGCTGGTAGTTTTGCCTTTGCAGTAGTAATTGATAATAAATCAGGAAAAACAATTGGTATGGGGCGGATAATTTCTGATGGAGTTTCTGATGCATATTTTCAAGATCTTGTTATTTTACCTGAGTATCGCGGTAGGGGGATAGGAAAAAAACTAGTGAACCATCTTATAAAATATTGTTTATCAAAAAAACTTATATGGATAGGTCTTATTGCTGAACCTGGGCAAGATGAGTTTTATTCTTCAATTGGTTTTAAACATATGAAGAATTATGTCCCAATGAAATATAAAGGTGAATAATAAAAATGTTAGCAACTTCACTATCACTTGATGACTTCAAACCTATAACACTTGGTGATAAAAACCTATTTGATAACCACTATTCAAAATATCCACCAATACATAGTGACAACCTTTTTACAACTATGATTAGTTGGATGAATTATAGTAATTATCAATATGCATTTTCAAATGATAACTTGATAATTTTTACAAATATTAACAATCAAATTCAATTTAGACTTCCTTCTGGAAAATTCAACAAAGATGTTGTTCAGCAGGTCTTTAAACTTGCAAAAAAGGATGGTTCGGATTCCCCGATAGGACTTATTGATAATCAAATAAAAAATGAAATTTTAAAAATATACCCAAATCTAATCTTTATTCAGGATAGAAAATACTATGATTATGTTTATACAGCATCTAATCTTGCAGAATTAAGTGGTTCAGATTACAGTAAGATCCGAAATAGACTTAATAAATTCATAAGTAAATACAATTATACTGTAGAGAAAATCTCAGAAGAAAATATGGCTGAAGTAAATAATTTTCTAAAAAGATGGTGCCTATGGAAGGATTGTGATTCTGACATATTATTAGAAAATGAAAAAAAGGCGATACTTTACTCTATGTCGCATTTCTTTGAACTTAAATTGTCAGGCATTGCAATACTAATAAACGGAAAAATTGAGGCAATTGCTGTTTTTGAAAAAATGTCTCCTGATACAGCTGTTGTTCATTATGAAAAAGGATCTCCTGATTATGATGGAATATATAAAGCGATAAATCAAGAAACAGCAAAGATTCTTCAAAAAGATTTCAAATATATTAATAGACAGTCCGATATGGATCTACCTGGTTTAAGAAAGGCTAAATTGTCTTACAGACCATATCGAATGATAGAGGTCTCTCATATCGAAAAAAAAAGCCTATGATACAGATATAGCATCCCTAATTTTATTAATCATCACAAGATGGGCAGAAAAGTTCAAATTCATTACTTGCTCTTAGAATCTTACAGATTCTACAGGTTTCTGTAAGTACCGATCCACCACCATTTTCAATTATATTTTCTGCTGAAGTTTTAATTTCATTTAGTACGTAGCTGTCCATAATTTCTACTTTACCACGTTTTCGAGATACATATTGACAAACTGCCGCAGGAGTGATACCAAGTCTTTCTGCCGCTTCTTTCTGACTTAGTCCAAAATCATTTATCATGCTCTCTGCAAAACCCTTTCTAATTACGGGTAACCCGCTCCACATCATATACTCGCATGTTGTTCGTTTCACATATATGAATCTAGTTTTCTATACTTATAATTAACGATTGTTTATTTTATTTAAAAAAAAAATTTATTTTCTTCTATAAATTTCCACTTTTACCACCGAAACATTTAAATACTCTAGATATATTAACAATTGTTAATCAAAGGTGAAATGGGGGTTAATAAAATTTCATTTCGTAATTTCGAGGTGATAAAAAAAGCAAATTAGATTGAATGTATCCTAGGGGTGCAAAGCCATGGAGAAACCATCTTTTAACATCCCATCCTTTCCTCCTCTCCTCAAATGGATTTTTTTTAAAATTTCCTCCGGTTTTGCAACCCCTTACAACTTTTTTTTTAAAAACTTAATAATACTTAAAAAAGATATAAAAAATTATAGTTGGCACATATGAAAAATTTAATTGATAAAATAGAATCACTAAAAAAAAGTGAAATTGGAAGTTTAGTTAATAAAAGAATAAATGAATTTAAAAATATAAATAGAAACTCAAATAAAGAATTATTTCAGGAGATGTGCTTTTGTATTTTAACTGCAAACTATAATGCTGAAAAAAGTATCAGAATCCAAAATGAAATCCAAAATTGTTTTTCTACAGATACAACAGACGAACTCTCAAAAAAATTAAAACATTATGGTCATAGATTTCCAAATGCAAGGGCAAAATATATATCTGAATCTTTAAAATGCAAAGAAAAATTGAAAGATATCGTTCAATGTCAGGATAAACAAGTTCTTAGAAATTGGATTGTGAATAATGTTAAGGGTTTAGGTTATAAAGAAGCTAGCCATTTTCTAAGAAACATAGGTTTTGATGATTATGCAATAATTGATTTTCATATAATCGATATTTTGCATGATAATAATTTAATTAAAAAACCAAAAACTATAACAAAAAACAAATATTTTAAAATTGAAAATTTATTAAAAAAACTAGCTAAAAAAACCAATCTTACTTTAGCTGAACTGGATTTATATTTATGGTATCTTGAGACCGGAAAAATATTGAAATAAAGAATCATACATGGTAGTAAATATGGACAAAACTGATCCAATCTGTGGGATGAAAGGAACAATTCCAGCACATGGTCATTATTTTTGCAGTGAATATTGTATAAAAAAATATGAGGAGCAACATAAAATAGCTGAAGAAAAAAAATATTGTCCAAGTTGTGCAGTTAAAGCTGGGATCCCATGGTATAAAGAAAAATTGTTTATTATGACAATTTTAACATTGATACTACTTGCATTAGGGTATTTTCTTGATCCTGAAAAAAGATTTTTTTATGCCTTTAAGGATTACTTTTTACTAATTTGGTGGGCAATATTAATTGGATTTTTAATAGGTGGTATAATTGATTATTTTATACCTAGGACATATATTGAGAAGTATCTGTCTCGCCATAGAAAAAGAACCATTATTTATTCTATAATATTTGGATTTTTAATGAGTGCTTGCTCTCATGGTATTTTAGCAATTGCAATAGAGTTATACAAAAAAGGAGCAAGTACATCTTCAGTTGTTGCATTTTTACTTGCATCTCCCTGGGCAAACTTACCAATCACTTTTTTGCTCTTTGGATTCTTTGGCGTCAAAGCTATTTTTATAGTTATATCTGCTTTAATAATTGCTTTAATAACAGGTTTGATATTCCAAAAATTAGAACGTAGAGGTTTAGTAGAATGTGACAAATGTAAGTTAGGCGAAGATAATGCTATTTTATCTGATTTTTCTATAATTAAGGATATAAAAAGAAGGATTAAGCAATATAAATTTACAACTGATAATAATATCAAAGCAATTAAAGGAACTTTATCTGGATCGTGGGCTTTAACAAGGATGGTAATGTGGTGGTTAATAGTTGGAATGATAATGGCTTCTTTAGCAAGAGGGTTTATTCCACATCATCTTTTTGAGCAATATATGGGACCAACATTACTTGGGCTCTTGGTAACATTATTTTTTGCAACAATTATTGAGGTATGTTCAGAGGGAAGTTCACCACTTGCTTTTGAAATTTATAATCAAACAGGTGCCTTTGGTAACAGTTTTGTGTTTCTATTATCCGGGGTTGCAACAGATGTGACTGAAATTGGGCTAATATGGCACAATATCGGTAAAAAAGCAGCAATATGGCTTCCCATTATTACTGTACCTCAAGTAATAATTCTAGGTTATTTGTTTAATTTATTTCTTTAAAATCATAACTAATTCTTATAATTTAACCTAAAGATTTTTAGAGGGTTAACATATCAAGGGTGTGGTGATTTAATTGGATTTCAATCTTACCTCAGAACAACAAATGTTTCAAAAAATAATTAGAGAATTTTGTAAAAAAGAGTTAAAACCAATTACTGCTAAGATAGATCAAGAAGAATATTTCCCATTTGAATTCTATAAAAAAGCAGGTAAAATGGGTCTAATGGGTATGACAGTTCCACAAAAATATGGTGGAGCTGGTATTGATAAGGTTAGCTATATGATTGCTCTTGAAGAAATATCCAGATATTGTGGCTCTACTGGTTTAACTGTTGAAGCTCATAACACCCTTGGTTGTGGATATATCTATGAACATGGGTCTGAAGAACAAAGAAAAAAATATCTTCCAAAAAATACAACTGGAGAAGGATTTATCGCACTTGCAATTACAGAACCAAACGCTGGTTCAGATGTTGCTGGACTGCAAACAACTGCAGTTCTAGATAAAGATGAATGGGTAATTAATGGAACAAAGCAATTTATTACAAGTGGAGATATTGCAAATGTTACTATTGTAATGGCAAAAACTGAAAAAGATAAAGGTGCAAAAGGTATATCTGCAATTCTTGTAGAGAAAGATACAAAAGGCTTTAAAGTAGGTCAATTGGAAGATAAACTGGGACTTCGTGGTAGCAGAACTGCAGAGCTTATTTTTGAAGATTGTAGGGTTCCAAAAGAAAACCTTCTTGGTGAAAAAAATAAAGGATTTTATGGTGTAATGGACACTCTTGATAGAGGTAGAACAGCTGTTGGTGCA
>Ga0209536_100001574_pt1 | contig 37475 bp, 31 predicted proteins | sample DeeMarSeWOR28_12_FD_187461 | JGI IMG/M metagenome (GOLD analysis project Ga0209536, IMG submission 187461) | Marine sediment microbial communities from White Oak River estuary, North Carolina - WOR-2-8_12 (SPAdes) (version 2) | ecosystem: Environmental > Aquatic > Marine > Intertidal zone >... | reverse complement strand
TAACATTGAATCTAGGAATTGCAATCCACCAACAAACTCAAAAAGATGTTGTCGTCGCAGAATTTCGTCCAGGGCAAGGCACATTGAGTCTCGAACTAGGATATCTCCAACCAGAGGGTCTGAATCGCTTGTTGGAATCCAATGTGACAGAGATTACATTAAAAAGCGTCGAAAAAGAGTTGGTCACCCATAGATCTGGGGTACAGATTTTGTTGAGTTCTCACAATCCAAGCGATGCAAAATATATTGGAGAAGCAAACGTTTTCGAGGTAATTGCAAAACACCTTCCATACCTTGCCCGTTACACATTGATCGATCTAGGTCCGTCGTTATCCCCAATCTCAGACCGAGTGCTTAATTATTGCGACAATGTGATTATCGTAGTTGAGCCGGTCCCTTATACTATTTTGCAATCCAAAACATTGATCCAAGATCTGACGGATTCCGGCTTCACTAAATCCCAGATGATGGTGGTATTAATTAACCGGGTACGTTCTAGCGTTCAACTCTCTTGGGCACAGGTGCAGGAACAACTCGGTTACAACATCTCCACCATATTCACACCGGCTCCAGAACACACCTATCAAGCCTCAACCCATAATATCCCCATCGTTATCCAACAACCAAAAAGTCTAACAACCGAGCAATTTAATAAATTAGCAGAAAAGGTTATCCAAAGGAATCTCTAACGAGCGTACTTGAATTCTCAGAATACCAACATGTACAATGGAATTGGGCAGTCTGCCAAATTGATCCGATCATCAAAATCTGGTGTTATATTAAGTGGTGCAGGTATTTCAACACCTTCTGGTATCCCAGATTTTCGCTCTCCGGGAAGCGGATTGTGGTCGCGATATAACCCTATGGAAGTAGCCTCACTTTCAGCCTTCCGCTATAATCCTGAGAAGGTTTATAATTGGCTACGACCACTAGCAAAGAAACTGACGAATGCCAAGCCCAACCCCGCTCACTACGCAGTTGCACATTTGGAAAAAATCGGTTATATAAAAACTGTGATCACCCAGAATATCGATGGGCTACATCACCGAGCCGGTTCTCTGCATGTACTGGAAGTGCACGGCTCATTACAAACCATGACCTGCATCAGCTGCTACCAACAACAACCTGTCGAACAATTTGTAAGACCATATATAGACCATGGTGAAATTCCACGCTGTCCTGGATGCAATAGCATTTTAAAACCTGATATTGTATTATTCGAGGAACAACTACCTTATCACATCTGGAATCAGGCACGCCAAGCAACCGAATCGTGTGATCTTATGATCGTAACTGGATCTTCGCTCGAGGTCGTACCTGTTGCCGGTTTGCCGATGAGAGCCATCGAGAATTCAGCCCGGCTTATCGTTGTAAACGAGACACCAACCTACATTGATAGTCGCGCCGATGCTGTCTTGCGCGGTGATGTAGCAGAAATCCTACCTTTAATCGTGGCGGAGGTGAACGATGAGTGAAGCAGGTCAGGCTATGTTGCTTGACAGATACCAACGACTCAGCGAAATCTCCTTAGACCTAGCCTCAACGCTGGACCTAAAGACGCTGCTCGACCGTATAGTTCATGCTGCTGCTGACCTTTCCAACGCCGAAGCAGCATCCATCCTGCTGTACGATGAGAATAAACGCCAGCTTCATTTCGAGACAACGACCAATCTTGATGAACCTTTGATGCGTGGATTGATCGTTCCGGTTGATAGCAGCATCGCAGGTTGGATTGTTCTAAATTGTGAACCAGTCATCATAGACGACACCCAAAAGGACTCCCGTCATTACAGTGAAATCGCCAAATACACCAATGTCACAACAACTTCCATGTTGGGAGTACCGCTGGTCGCTAAAGATGAAATGATCGGTGTACTGGAGGCTATCAACAAGATTGAAGGTAATTTCAACGAAGATGACCAGGATGTTCTCATGGCTCTAGGCGCTCAAGCTGCGGTCGCTATTGCGAACGCACGGCTCTTCCACCAATCTGACTTGATTTCAGAACTGGTACATGAACTGCGCACACCGCTTTCATCATTGAACACTGCTGCCCACTTATTAACACGACCCGATTTACCAGAGGAGCGTAGCGAACAAGTTATTGAAGCCATACAGAACGAAATCACTCGCCTAAGTGAAATGACATCCGCTTTCTTGGATATGGCTCGCCTTGAATCGGGCAGGACCCAGTTCAACGCAGAGCTATTCGACCCAGGCCTCTTAATAGAGGAATGCATCAATTTGGTCAGCGGCAAAGTCGATGAAAAAGACCTCCATCTGCAAATAGATATCTCAGACGATAATCCGGAAATCACCGCGGACCGCGACAAAATCAAACAGGTACTGCTCAATCTGTTGAGTAATGCGATTAAGTATAACTATCCCCAAGGTGATATAAAGGTAAGTGCTTGTGTTGAAGGGAATGATTTCGTAATTACAGTCAGTGATACCGGTCCCGGGATCAATGATGAGGACCAACAACACCTGTTCGAAAAATTCTACCGGGTAGAATCCTCTGAGAAAGCAGTCCCGGGTTCTGGTTTGGGTTTGGCTATCAGTCAGCGGATTGTCGAAGCACACAATGGCAAGATTGAGGTGGAGAGCAAAGTCGGCAAAGGTACTACATTTCGAGTGTGTTTACCCATAAGGTAATTTCACACAACAATTCAGACTTGATTCAAAGAACGATCTGAAGGGAAATTATCAGTTAATGTCAGGGGGGCGCAGAAGGACCTTAAGTGTTCCGGGTTGTCCTGCTCTCTCGAATGCCAATAAACCCTCTGATAATGGATAATCATCCGAGATTAAAGGTTTCGGATCAATAATATTATTTTCCAATAAACGAATGGCTGGGGGAAAAGGACCACAACGCGAACCAACCAATGTGATCTCATCAACTACAAAAGTCGAGAGATTTGCATTGACCTCGCCTTTGTATGTGCTTTTGAGCACTATGGTACCGCGGGCTCGGATCGCTCTCTTTGCAAGTAAAAAACCACTAGGAGAGCCACTGGTATCAACTACCAGATCAAACTTATTCTCTCGGACATCAGCCTCACTGACTGTTGTAATATGACAATCCCGGAGCAACCGTCTTTGGATCTTCCTCCGCGCGACCACCTCCAAATTACAGCCAGTCAATGCTAATGTTCGGGCGACCAGTTGACCTAATCTACCAGCGCCGATCAACAACACCCGGTCAGTAGGGCGAATCAGCACTTGCTCTTGGATTTCCAATGCGGCTGCCAGGGGTTCAGTAAATACTGCAGCTTCATCCGGGACTGAGTCCGGCACCCTGTGCAGATTCTTTATGGGTAAAGTGATGTATTCCGTCAACACACCATCGTGATCTAATATTCCCAAAACTGATCGTTGTTCACAATGAGAACCTCTTCCCATCAAACAAAGTTCACATCTCCCACAAGTAATGTTGATCTCGCCTACCACACGCTGTTCCAGCCATATATCCTCACCAGGTGCTTCCACTACTTGGCCCACAAATTCATGTCCTAGAACACCTGTGAAAGGGTAATATCCATGCGCCATTTCAAGGTCCGTTGCACATATTCCTGCTAGACGCACCTTCACCAATGCTTCCCCGGTTGCCGGTTGCGGGATAGGTACATCATCTCGCAACGTTATCTCTTGATTTTCCAACCATATAGCCTTCATCATCAACGTGCCCCCCGGCGTCCAAACTGGCGCTCAAGCAAATCTACCGATAGATGAATCATCGTTGGGCGCCCATGTGGACAGGTGCGTGGAGATTGACAGCCAATCAACCCTTCCAATAATGCGCTTTGCTCCTCAGTGGAGAGTGACTGTCCAGCTTTGATAGCCGCTCGTTTGCAAACTCGAGCGATAATCTTGGCTTCAATCTCTGATTGCAAGGGAGTCTCATCCTCCTCAAAATCATCGATTAGAACCCGTAATGCTGCTGCAGGATCAATCTTCACTAGCAAAGTTGGGATAGCTCGCACCAGGAATGTGCTATGTCCAAACTCTTCAACTTGAAATCCCAAACTTTGCAGCGCTGGCATTTGTTCCGCCAATAAACGTGCTTCTGCAGGCGGGAAATCCACTGCTACTGGCTCAAGCAATGATTGGGAAGGAACACTTTTCTCCAGCTGTGCCATAAATTGCTCAAAGAGCACCCGTTCATGGGCAGCATGTTGATCTATCAGATATAATCCATCCGGACCTTCAGCCACCAGATAAGCGGATGCAACCTGCCCTACCAGCCGCAGGACCGTTTCCGCTTGCGACGGGAGTTTTGGTTGAGAGGCATGAGCAGATAATGCACCACCAGGCACAGATGTAGGTGCTTCCAGATCAACCTGTTCTCGGTCGAAGAAGGTTTGATCGGTCTCTTCTGGCTGCCCACTGGCTCTAGCATAGAGCTCAGGGACAGGTGTATACGCCAGTAGTGCTCGCCGAACTGCTCTCTGCACACCACTGAAAATCTGATCCTTCTCACGGAAGCGCACCTCCGCTTTCGCGGGATGTACATTCACATCAACAAGTTCAGCTGGCATCTCCAGGAAAAGCGTAGCGATCGGGTACCGTCCGACCATCAACAGCGTATGGTAAGCACGTACCAAAGCAGTCGTCAAAGCCGGATCTTGTATCCAGCGCCCATTAACAAAAAATGTGATTTCCCGCCGGTTTGAGCGTGTAAGAGAAATCGGACTGATGTAACCTGTGATTTTCAGGTTGTCATAGTTTGCCAGGACCTCAAGCATCTCATGAGCAACATCTAAACCGTACAGCGAAGCCAGGATTTCTCGCCGATCGTCATTTCCGCTGGTTTGAAGCACTGTACGCTTTTCCTGCTTAAGGTGAATTCGCACAGTTGGATAAGCTAAAGCATAGCGGGTCACTAGGGCATCAATCCAGCGGCGCTCGGTAGAATCTTTCTTTAAAAATTTTAACCGCGCTGGGACATTGTAAAACAGATCCTTAACCTGGACAACAGTACCCACCGGTGCTCCAATATGATGAACTTCCCCTATACGACCACCATCGACGACCAAGCGCGCACCCATGTCTGCATCAGCAAACCGAGAAGTAATCTCCAAGCGCGATACCGAGCTAATCGAAGCCAGTGCTTCTCCCCGGAAACCCAACGTTTGCACGTGGAACAGGTCCTCCGCGGACCTCAACTTGCTGGTGGCATGGCGAGAGACTGCTAAAGATAATTCCTCCAGCGGAATACCATATCCATCATCTGAAATCTCAATCAACTGTCGTCCGCCACCTTCCACCACAATCGAAATCTGTTGCGCACCCGCATCAAGAGAATTTTCTACCAACTCTTTGACAACCGAAGCAGGTCGTTCAACAACCTCACCGGCTGCTATCTGAGAGGCAACTTCGGGCGGAAGCTTTTGAATAGGCATAACACAATTATAAATGATAGAAACAATCCAATAATAAAACCCTATGCTATCGTATCATTTTGCTGAAAGTCTTTATCGAAGTTCTGAATTAACTGCTTTGATTTGATCGCCGCAAGTAACATCCTGCATACAGAAATTAATAGTTCAACTCACAAATACGAGGTGACTTTCTGAAGTTATCTTCAGATTATATTCGCACATTTAGCCGCAGATCTCTTGATAAACTACATTATGATGTATGTCATAAAATTAAAATACTTTCAGCTGATTGCCTTTATAATAAGGATATGTCTTACTCCACACTGTTCTTCGACTTGGATGAAACAATCTACACAAAAGGAAATGGATTGTGGGATGCCATTGCTACAAGGATGAATGAGTATATCCGTGTCAATCTTAACCTCCCACCTGAGCACGTAATCGAACTGCGTCGCAAATACTACCAATCATACGGCACAACATTACGGGGGCTGCAGCTCCATCATCATGTAGATACGGACGACTACCTGGCGTACGTCCACGACCTTCCTCTTGAGGACTTCATTCAACCTGATCTTCAGCTCCGCAACCTATTACTCGGCTTACCTCAAAGGAAATGGATATTCACAAATGCGGATAAAAATCACGCTAGCCGCGTTTTGAAAATTATTGGCATATCAGATTGTTTTGATGGTATTTTGGATGTAACGGCAATTGGATTTTTATGCAAGCCCGAAGTCGAAGCTTACCAACGTGCTTTGACACTGGCAAACGTAGATAATGCCGAGAATTCCGTACTGATGGATGATTCCATTCGCAATCTACTCCCCGCCAAAGACCTAGGATTCACGACCATTTTGGTCGGTTCAAATGGCTCTAACCCTGCCGTAGATTATGTGATCAAAAGCATCCACGATCTACCACAGGCGATGCCATCTTTATGGGCTGAGTAATAAATGCATGCTCACTTCAGCAAACAATTATGGATGAAAAAATCACTCTCGTTGTCGGGCTGACATTGATAATCGTTATCGGCGTCAATGTCGCATTATACTTCGGCTTTCGGGATCGCAGCCTGCCTCATCAAATCGAGCTATTTCGTAAGGCTGCAAGGCGTGCACGAAATCCCTGGCAAGATGAAGATGATGCTTTAGGAGAGCTGGCGAATTTAGTTGCCAAACTAAAGGACAATGAAAATCTAAGCCAAGAAGACACATCTATTCCTATAGAGAATCAAGATGAATAAACAAATATCCATGCAAGAAGCGATTACCGAAGTGAAATCCGGTTGTACGCTAGCTTTGGGAGGTATGACGTTGTACCGTCGCCCGATGGCATTTGTACACGCTTTGCTGCAAGAATCACTGCATCAAAACAGTCCTACTGACCTCACACTACTCGCTTTTACCGCGAGTTTAGAGAGCGATCTGCTCGTTGGAACCGGTATGATCTCTAAAGTACGCTCTTGTTATTTTGGCATGGAAATCTTTGGACTGGCTCCTATGTTCACCTACTACGCCAACCGTGGTGAGATTGAAATTATCGAAGAAACAGAAGCCAGCATAGCTTTAGGCATCAGAGCAGATATTGCCGGTATTGGCTTTATGCCAGGACGTGCATGGATGGGGACAGACCTGCCCAAACTTAGACCAGATGTACGCACTGTAATAGACCCATATAGCGGTGAGGAATTGATCGCTTTTCCTGCAATTCGAGCCGATGTTGCAGTAATTCATGCCTTGAAAGCGGACTTGCATGGTAATGCCTTCATCGGTAACAATAAAGCAATCGATGAAGAATTATCCGGTGCATCGGATGTTACCATCATTACTGCAGAACAGATTGTGCCCGAACTGACTGAAACAAATTTGATAGCACCTTACGTCGATGCTGTTGTACATGCACCGAAGGGTGCTCTCCCAACCTCATGCCATCCCTATTATCCTCTCGATGGGGAGGCTTTCCTTAACTATACAGAACAGGTCAGCGATCCTCAATCTTTTGAGAAATATCTTAGAACTTATTTACACAAGTACTGAATCAATTGAGTTGGGTTGGGGGTATTGCAACCAGCTATCGTAAAAGTTAGCGTCAGATTATTCATGCCAAGCTTCATAACTCATATCAAATATTTGTATTGATCTTATCTTTTTCTAATCATATTATGGTAACCTTTTTAATGAAAAAATAGATGGGAGGTTGAAGCGCTGCACTGAATGAAACTCTGCAGCCAGGTAACATGAGTTGCCGGCCGTGCCATCATTGGTCAAGACAAATGATGCAGTAGCGGGTGAGCGATTCCCCTATTCAGCTACCGCATTTATCGGTATTTTAGGAGAACTGAATGAAATCAAAAACTATGTTTTACATTATTGGGGGAATAGTCGCTTTGATGCTGCTAGCTAGCACTTGCTCAGCTGGTTTTCTAGTCGGAAGAGCATTTGCATCCGACTCTCCAACTGTATCAGAAGCGTTACCAATCTTAATTGACCCAGTAACAGAGTTAAGCACTCCCGTCGCCGCTGAAGAAGCCACACCAGAGGACCTCGAAGAAGTTTTCAAACCTTTTTGGCAAGCTTGGGGGATCATTGACGACCAATACGTAGACCAACCGGTCGACGAAGAGCTGCTCATGCGCGGAGCAATCCGTGGCATGCTTGAATCCTTGGGAGACGAGCACACATCCTATATGGATCCGGATCAGTTCCACCAGGCCAATATCCCTATGAACGGTGAATATGAAGGCATTGGCGCCTGGGTTGACCCAACGGGTGAATACTTGGTGATTATCAGCCCTATGCCCAATTCACCCGCTGAGGAAGCCGGTTTAGAACCTGGTGATGTGATCATCGCTGTTGATGGTGAAGATATGACCGGGGTAGATGGTAACTTGATCATCCGAGAAGTTCTTGGGCCTGCTGGTTCGATGGTCACATTGACAATCCGAAGAGAGGGGGTCGCCGAACCTTTCGATGTAGAAGTCAAGCGCGCACGTATCACAATCCCGAGTGTTGAAAGCGAGATTTTAGAAGACAGTGATATCGCATATATTCAATTGATAAATTTTGGAGACCGTGCAACTGAGGAATTACGTAGTGCCCTCAGGGATGCCTTAAGGCAGAAACCCGCTGGATTAATCCTTGACTTGCGGAATAACGGAGGCGGTTATCTAACCAGCGCAGTCGAAGTGGCCTCCGAATTTATCAGTGATGGCGTCATTTTATATGAGGAATATGGAGATGGAAGCCGTGACACCTATGATGCATCACGTGGTGGTCTAGCGACAGAAATTGATATGGTTGTTCTGATTAACGAAGGCTCAGCTTCAGCCTCGGAAATTGTTGCCGGCGCAATCCAAGATCATGAGCGTGGTGTACTTGTTGGCACTACCTCCTTTGGAAAAGGCTCCGTTCAAAATTGGATCCCACTTTCCGATGAACAGGGAGCTGTGCGCGTGACGATTGCACGTTGGCTCACCCCCAATGAACGCACCATCCATCAGGTCGGTCTAGAGCCCGACTATGTGGTCGAGATCACTGAAGAAGACATCGAAGCCGAGCGTGACCCTCAGCTACAGAAAGCCATTGAGCTGCTTACTAATTAGACAGTCAAAAATTGATAAAGATAGATATTAGAGGATAACTATGTTTTTCTTCAATCCATACTACTTATTATTTATGGCCCCAGCATTTATCCTGATGTTGGCGGTACAGATTTACGTAAATTCAACTTATAAAAAATGGAGCCAAGTTCCTGCAGGCAGCCGGATGAGCGGTGCTGAAGCTGCACAACGCCTGATCCGTGCTGGAGGCTTGTATGATGTAAATGTTGAAGGTGTGTCTGGCAGGCTTACCGACCACTACGATCCCCGCGATAAAACATTACGTCTCTCCCAAGGTGTCTACGAAGGTCGCTCTGTGGCCTCGGTCGCTATTGCAGCTCACGAACTTGGACACGCCATGCAGGACCAGGATGAATATTTCCCTCTTCGCTTGAGGGCAGCATTGGTCCCCGCAGTGAATATTGGGTCTTATCTGGGATGGATCTTGATCATCCTTGGTATATTCTTGAGAATGACCGGCTTAGCCTGGCTGGGTGTGGCAGTCTTCGCTGGAGGCGCGATATTCGCCTTGGCAACCCTGCCTGTAGAACTTAACGCCTCAGCTCGAGCGAAGCACCTGCTTGTTCAGTCTGGGATTATTGTTGGGAACGAGGAACAACGCGGGGTAAATAAAGTCTTGAATGCCGCAGCGCTTACCTATGTCGCTGCCTTGATCACAGCCATTCTTCAGTTGCTGTATTATGTAACCTTGGTTTTAGGTATGGGAGGTCGGCGGCGATAACCTAACATGTCCTGGAAAAGAGTGGTTTACGCTTTTTTCATCGTTGTTGTCGCTGGTATCTCTGCACTTGGTGGTGCAATCGCCGGCGGCATCGCCGTTTATTCAGCCTTAAGCCAAAATACTTCTCAAGCTCAACAAGTCACCATTGCGCCAACGACACCGCCTCCCAATCCAGACACGATCCAGTTTTCTAACACTGAAATTGAAAGCTCGATCACCGCAGCCGTTGACAAGATCGGTCCAGCGGTTGTGACTGTGGTGAGTGTCATTCCTGGGGAATTAGGTTTCTTCGGGAGAACTCCAGACCAGACAGTCACTGGCAGCGGTGTCATCATCTCGTACGATGGATATATCCTGACAAATAACCACGTCGTTGAGGATGCCAGATTTGTCAACGTTATCTTGGCAGATGGCAACACGTTGGAAACCCAGATCACTGGAATAGATGTGTTTTCAGACCTAGCTGTGCTCCATACCCAAGAAAACCTGCCTGCAGTCGCCAATTTGGGAAACTCGGATACACTAAAACCCGGTGAGACGGTAATCGCCATCGGATCACCGCTTGGCGATTTCGTAAATACAGTCACTGTTGGCGTGGTGTCCGCTTTGGGACGTTCTCTGGATACTGGCAAAGGTTATCAAATGGAGAATTTAGTCCAGACAGACGCTGCCATCAACCAGGGCAATTCAGGAGGTCCGCTCGTCAACATTGCCGGGGAAGTGGTGGGCATAAATACCCTGGTAGTTCGTGGTTCCGGGTATGGAAGCACAATTGCTGAAGGATTGGGATTTGCTATTCCCGCTAACACAGCGCTGGCAATAGCAGAACAAATTATTTCAAAAGGCTATGTGTCGAGACCATATCTAGGTGTCCGTTGGCAAGCGATCACGCCTCGAATGGCATCGGCGTACAATCTGCCCGTGGAATGGGGCATTTTTGTCTCTGAGGTTATGTCTGGCGGTCCAGCAGACCGGGGTGGTGTGTTGTACGGCGATATCATCACACAGATTGGAGATACTCAGCTAGATGAAAACAGTTCATATGTCAATGCGCTCTTTGTCCATGAACCAGGCGAAACTGTCACTCTAAAAGTTGTGCGCGATATGCAGATGATCGAACTCCAGGTAACACTAGGCGAAACGAAAATTGGAAATTGATTGAGAGTATTTGACCATTTGGTACCCATCGGGTATAATCATGTTTTGTCTGTGACGAAAATCACCAGATTTTGCGAAAATTAACATATTTTCCAAGGCTGGTTCAATATCAGAACGTAGGAAATTGTTATGCCAAAGAGAACTTATCAACCTAAAAAAAGACGCCGAGCACGTGTACATGGTTTCAGAGCTCGCATGGCGACTTCGAAAGGACGCAAGGTGCTGAAGAACCGCCGACGTAAGGGTCGCACCAGTTTAGCAAAAACCATGAACAACCACGTTAAAAAAGTCAATTGGAAGAGTTGAGCTGTTACTAATTTATCATATGAGCGATTATCAGGTCATGAATTATTAACCTGATTTGGACGATCGATACATAACCACGCCCGAACCATTGTGCAAGCCTGAGTCCTCCTCAAGGCGCAGTAAGGTAAATCCAGCCTTAAAGCAATCGGTGAAACGCAGGTTCCGCCTGACTAAATCAAACGATATCATGCGGGTGCGGCAGTTGGGAAAGTCCTATGCCCACCCGCTCATTGTGTTGATCGTGCTCCGAAATCAACGTGGCAATTCCAGATTTGCATTTATCGCTGGACGATCGGTAGGAAACGCTGTGAAACGCAACCGTGCCAAACGTTGGGTCCGGGAAGCCATTCGCCCGCTCATTCCAAACATCCAACCGGGTTGGGACATACTGATTGTGGCACGTAGTCCGATAAAAAACGCTAATTTCGAGAAAATTCAGAGTGCCCTGTACAAACTTTTGCACCGGGCCCAGCTCATTAATGACTTAAATGGCAACTAATATTCACCTTGATCACGATTATGCTTCCGAACCGCGGCTTCGGGATTTGCCATTACGTTTAGGTAATCTGCCGCGCTTTGTTTTACTGGCATTGGTTCGCCTCTACCAGCTCACCTTTTCGCGCTTGCTCCCTCCTGGCACCTGTCGCTTCTACCCCTCGTGCTCCCACTACGGCTACCAGGCAATTTTCAAACACGGCGTGATAAAAGGCAGTTTGATGGCTACCTGGCGAGTCCTTCGCTGTAATCCTTTCAACCCCGGAGGATACGATCCAGTCAAATAGACCTCAAGGTTCTGAAAGATTTAAATCAGAATCATAAAATGAAGCAGGATAAAACCCAGCATATGAAAATTAAAATCATCATTCTATCCATAACACTCCTCCTGCTGAGCAGCATCTTAAGCGCCTGCGCCGGCGCAGCTGGCGCAGCCAACAGCTGGCCTGGGCTGACAGCCGATCAGGAGACTGCATACGTGGCTTACCAAAATCATATCTATGCCATCCAGGCGGAAAACGGTGTCGAAAAATGGCGTTACCCTAATGAAGCTGAGAGAAATGTAACCTTCTTCGCCGATCCAGCATTGAGTCAGGATGGACAGCTGATCGCAGGTGGTTACGATAATGTTCTCTACAGCTTGAACTCAGAGAATGGAAACAAGAATTGGGAATTCACCCAAGCTCAAAACAGCTACATTGGTGGTGCTTTAGTCACTGCAGACGGTATCTTTGCCCCCGATAACAACAACGAAATGTTCGCCCTGAACACCGATGGAGGTTTACGCTGGACGTTGGAAACAGGCGATCCCAATTGGGCTCAACCTTCCACCGATAGTCAGTGTGAGTGCATTTATCTGCCTTCAATGGACCACACCCTATATTCGATAAACCCCGAGAATGGAGAAGTGTATTGGAATACCGGCGAGTTGGGTGGCGCGCTGGTTGGCACTCCTGCGATCAGTGAGGACAATAAAACCCTATATGTGGGCACCTTCGGCAGTGAAATGATTGCCATAAACGCTGAAAACGGCAATGTGATTTGGCGGGCACCCACCGATGGATGGATTTGGTCCGGCCCTGCCTTGACTGACGGTCGCCTCTATTTTGGTGACCTCAACGGAAATTTCTATGCCCTCGATGCAGCTAATGGCAGCTCGGTGTGGGAAATTTCAGCAGAAAATTTAGATGGCCCAATTTCCAACACACCCCTAGTCCTGGAAGACAACATTTATTTTGGAACAGAAAATGGAACTTTCTTTGCGATAAATACGGAAGGCACCCCTATCTGGAACCAGACGATCGAAGGCCAACTTTTTACCTCACCAGTTGCAGTAGGAGAACTGATATTAGTGGCTTCTACAAACATGGAGAGTCTGTTGAGTGCATTCACCACCGATGGTGCCAAAAGATGGACTTTTGCCCCGCAGGAATAAGCATTACTTGAAACGAATCCCGTCCTTGAGTTGAGGTTCCCCAAAGGATAACCATAACCGTAGAACGGGACAGGATTATAGATAAACCGATAATAAACAAACAAAAACTGGAAAAAACTTATGTGGGATACCCTCATCCTCAACCCAATGATCAACACTCTGCTGTGGATATACAGCATTCTGTTTGAAAACTTCGGTCTTGCCATCATCGCATTCACGATTCTGGTGCGCCTGATCACTTTCCCGCTCACAGCCCAGCAAATAAGAAGCACACAGAAGATGCAGGATTTGCAAAAGTCCAAGAAGTGGCAGGACATGCAGAAGAAGTACAAAGATGATCGCGAAAAACTTGCTCAAGAGCAGATGAGTCTGTACAAGGAGGCTGGTGTCAGCCCATTTGGCTCCTGTTTACCCACCCTGATCCAGTTCCCCATCATCATTGGCCTTTATCAAGCCATCATCCGCGCTCTTGCGGTTACCCCCATTCAACTGTTGGATCTTTCCAAACACATTTACCCATTCATTGATGCCTCCGCTCTGATCCCCCTCAATCAATTCTTCCTATGGATGAACTTGAGTCTGCCAGAGAAAGATTGGGGCATAACACTCTTCGGATTCGGCATTCCAATCCTCGCCATCATCGTTGTCATCACCTCGTATTTACAAACCAAACTAATGACACCCGCCTCCGCAACCCCTGATCAGGGCGCCCAAATGAGCAGAGCGATGAACCTTTACATGCCGTTATTCATGGGATACCTGGCATACACTTTTTCTTCTGGATTGGCGCTGTATTTTGTGACCAGCAACTTGGCGGGCATTCTTCAATATGGGCTCATGGGTCGGTTGGATTGGCGCAATGTGATACCAGAAAGTCTCGTGAATCTGTTACCAGGCCAGAAAGAGGTTGAGGAACCAGCAAAAAAATCACCTAAGAAAAAAGCATCAAAGTGATTGTGTAGTATTCGATAGAGAGGCTTGCATGAATGAAAAAAGAGCGAGTTTAGAAATCATTGCCCCATCGATTGATGAAGCGATAGAAAAGGGTTTGAATGACCTTGGTCTTCCTCGTGAAAGCGTTGAAGTGGAAGTACTTGACGAAGGTACACGTGGTTTGTTTGGTTTGGGTTCTCGTCAAGCACGCATTCGCTTGAAAATCAAGGAGGCGGATCAAACAGGTGAGAGCACACCTGAAATCGCGGAGCCAGCTCCCAAACTCGAGGACACCGAACCAGAACCCGTACCTGCACCTGTTGAGGAAGCACAAAGCCCCGAAGAGGAGTTCATCCTGACCGTTGCTAGTGAGACGGTCAGCGAGCTGCTTGAAAAAATGAAAGTGAATGCCACTGTGACTGCGGAGTACGGCAAGGTTGATGACTCACGCAGCCGGGTGCCGGTATTGGTCAACGTCAATGGTGATGATCTGAGCATCTTGATCGGAAGACGCGCGGAGACACTGAACGCACTGCAATATATCACTACCCTGATCGTCAACAAAGAAATCGGGCGCGCCATACCACTGGTCGTAGATGTGGAAGGTTACCGGAAACGACGTGAGACCCAACTACGACAACTTGCAGATCGCATGGCTGATCAGGCCATTAAAACCGGGCGCCGTCAGGTTTTAGAGCCGATGCCTGCCAACGAACGCCGCATCGTCCACATTCAACTGCGAGACAATCCCGCGGTGAAGACTGAGAGCGTTGGTGAAGACCCTAAACGAAAGGTCACTATTATTCCTGAAGCATAGTTAAAATTAGTAAGTTTATGTGGCTTTACCAAGCGACGCACAGAACCCCACAATGCGTCGCTGTTTATTTGTCGATTAGGGCAAATTTCTCCCAGCCTTGTCCCGATAGCTCACTGAAATAAGCCGGATTTATTACTCACCCCGTGAGTCGCAGATCACTTGACAATCAGATGAAGGTGTTTTAACTAAAAGTGACGGAACAGATGGCTTATTTCCAAAACGATGATCCCTCAACATATGTAGCACCCTGTCTTGATCTCAGATGCCTCACATCAGGTATAATTCACATATGCACCAGCTAACACCCATCGAACCTATAGATTATTTACTGATTGGCCATATCGCCCGCGATCTGACACCAGAAGGTCCGCAATTGGGAGGTACTGTCACTTATTCCGCGCTCACTGCCCGGGCATTGGGCTTGCGTGTTGGCATTGTCACTTCCTGGGGTTCGGAGCTCCCCCTCGGACCTTTACAAACCATCCCTATTGTGAATCTCGCCTCCGAGAATTCAACCACGTTTGAAAATGTAACCACCTCAAACGGTCGTGTCCAGACTGTTCACAATGTCGCCCAAGAACTGGATTACTACTTGATACCAGATTTATGGCGCAATGCTCCAATTGTGCACCTGGGTCCGCTTGTGCAGGAGGTGGAACCCAGTATCGTCCGGCAGTTCTCCAGTTCGTTAATTGGTCTAACTCCCCAAGGATGGCTGCGTGCCTGGGACAGAGAAGGGAAAGTTTATGCTACCGAGTGGCCTGAGGCGGCCTTCGTACTCCAACATGCCGGTGCCGCCGTTTTGAGCCTGGAAGATGTTAAAGGCAACGAAACACGCCTTCAAGAGATGGCTACATATTGCAGGGTTTTAGCGGTTACAGAAGGAGTCAAGGGAGTCCGTATTTATTGGAACGGAGATGTCCGACGATTTCCTGCCACAGAAGTTGAAGCGGTTGACACCACCGGCGCCGGCGACATTTTTGCAACCGCCTTTTTCGTGCGTCTGCATACAACCCGTGATCCCTGGGAAGCAGCTCGTTTTGCAAACCTGCTGGCATCCAGCTCCGTTACTCGTACAGGCTTGGATGCGATTCCCACTCCAGAAGAGATCAAGGACTGCATGATCGAGGTATTTTAGCCGATGGGAAATATCTATACCCTGGTAAATCAAAAAGGTGGTGTCGGTAAAACGACAACAGCCATCAATCTTGGTGCATACCTAGCATATTACGGTCAACGTGTCCTTCTGGTTGATATCGACCCTCAAGCCAATGCTACTGCTTGCCTGGGCGTTGATAAAAATACCATCCGCGGGGGTACCTACGAAAGTTTATGGAGTAGAGGTTCGACTGCATCGTACATCCTGCATAACCCACGGTTGAAACTTTCGCTATTGCCGGCCTCCCCCTCACTGGCAGGTGCAGATGTGGAGTTGGTCAACGAGTTAGCACGGGAACGCTACCTATATCAAGCATTGGAACCAGTTGTCGAGCGTTATGATTACATCTTGATCGATTGTCCCCCATCATTAGGTTTACTAACCGTCAATGGACTAGTGGCAGCGCTCAACGGTGTGATCATCCCAGTTCAATGTGAATATCTTCCCTTGGAGGGTCTTGGCCAACTAACTCAGACTCTAGAAAGAGTGCGCAGCGCTCTGTACCCTGAATTGCAAATCCGCGGTGTGCTGTTGACGATGTTCGATGGTCGCACTAATCTTTCCAATGATGTGGTAGCTGAAGTACGCCGCCACTTCCCTGAACAGGTCTTCAATACGATTATTCCCCGTACAGTTCGTTTGGCAGAAGCTCCCTCGTATGGGCAACCGATTACCGTTTACGCCCCCAATTCCAGCGGCGCTCACGCTTATTCTGCTTTGGCGCGTGAGGTGCTGGAAAAAGACGGGATTCATATTCCCATTGCCAAGATCGAAGCTGCAGGTGACACAACCCCCAGCACCCAAGACATAATTAGCCAACCAGAATTCATGGAACAAAAATTAGATGACGACGTCTCGTAGAAGATCCGGCCTCGGTAAAGGTTTAGATGCCCTCATTCCATCTGGCGAACGCGAACTATCTGCCAGTGGTGTAACCCAAATCCCCATCGATAATATCTCTCCAAACCCTCGCCAGCCGCGTGCCAACTTCGAACCAAGTGAGTTGACCGAACTGGCAGCCTCCATTCGTGAGCACGGCGTTCTGCAACCCCTGATCGTCAAGAAAGGGGAAAAACCTGGTCAGTATACCCTCATTACCGGTGAACGTCGTTTACTCGCTGCCAGAGAGGCCAACTTGAATACCGTTCCCGCGATCTTGCGTGATGTGAGCGACCAGGAACTGGTTGAGTTGGCACTGGTTGAAAATGTCCAGCGCGCTGACTTGAGCCCGTTAGAAGCAGCCGAAGCATACCGCCAGCTTACCGAAGAATTCAACCTGTCGCATGAGGAAATCGCCAGGCGTGTTGGCAAAAGCAGAGTCACTGTCACAAACACCCTAAGACTGCTCAATCTTGCTCCTGCTGTCCAGAAGGCTTTGGCTGAAGGCCGTATCAGCGAAGGTCACGCCCGCGCTTTGCTTGCCTTGCCCACCCCTCAATCCCAAAGTGCGGCTCTTCAAACAGTCATTAATCAGGAGCTCAATGTACGCCAGACCGAAGAACTGGTCCGCAGGTTGAGTGGAGAAAAAACCCCCAAACCTCCTAAACCAGAGCAACCCCCAGAAGTGATTGCCTTACAAGATCGCCTGCGAGAACACCTGGGCACCAAAGTATCCTTAAACCAACGCCGTAAGGGCGGCACAGTGGTAATTCACTACTACTCGGATGAAGAATTGAACGCCCTGGTTGACCTGATCCTGGGTGAAGAGAACTGATCGCATCAGTTTTTTTGACCATCCTTCATAGTGCTAAGATACACCCCTTGGATCCTAGGTCACGGTTGTAACCAGGATAACAGGGAATTGGTTATCGGAACAGCTGTTGATCTGCATGCTGAGGCTCCTGAACAGCCGGATTACCTAAACCGCAGATCCAAGCGGGTCGCCCAAACCAACAGCCCTGCCCTTCGTGTGGTGGCTATCAACTCTGCCTCTCCAGACCCAGCCGGTGGTCCTCTCCAGTGGAACGAACACGACGACCTAACCGGGACTCTGTTCGAAGGTGCCAATAAGCCGCTCGCTATCGACATCTCGGAACACGCTCCCCCTCAGCTCACCCAAGCTCTAAAAAACCGCATAAACTGAGTCGAGTCCCCCAATCCCTTCTGAGGTTTGCTGGCTGCTATCCACCGGGAATGCTTCGATGGAGTCCCTGGAGCCCATAACTGGCACTCTGAACAAGACCTTGCTGTCGTTGAAGCCTAAAAAGGTTAAACAACTGGTGCGACTTTCGCCGCTGGCATAGAGGATCGCCTGGAGAACGCGTCATGCTCCCTGGCGGACCTGCCGGTAATGGACAAAAACTTCTTCACCTGCCAGCCCAAAGCCATAACAGATATCCGTCCCGTGGCGACCATGCTCGGGGGCAATTGGGTCTATATAGAGATTTAGCCACCTTGGTATAATATAATGAACTACAAATACTACTCTCTTCGAAGAACCGGCGCTATTCGTTAAGTTTTTTTTACAAGCAATCTACCTTGGGCGATGTTGATTCACACACAATCTCTCTCATACATACAGGCTTTTCTAACCGCGCATCACCGAGTGTTACATAGCACTCCACACCTGAGGGGAAGGTTAGCTTGAGTTTTGTAGGCACTTAACCATTACAAATCAAATAATATTTCCAGGCACGTCTACATAACTGGGCCATTCGGGGATAAACGTTCGGACTAGATAGGAGGTGATATAACACAAACCAATTCATTCTTTCAATTCTACTTAATTTGGGGATATTTTTGTGATGACTATCTATATCTAATATTAATGAGGAGGATCTAAATAATGGACTTTTTCACCAATTTACTTGAACCGCTGGGGATCAGCTTGCTGAACCTGGTCACCGCGCTGATTATCCTGATCGTTGGTTACATAGTTGCGCGCATTATCGCTGCCATTATCCGCCGGTTGCTCAAAAGGATCAGTTTGGATGATCGTCTGGCGGATGCGCTCAGTGAGGAGGGTGAGCCACGCAAATATGCAGCTGAAGATGTGATTGCCAAGATCGTATTTTGGATCTTGATGCTGTTCGTCCTGGTGGCATTCTTCGACCGTCTCAACTTGCAAGGAATCGCCTTACCCTTACAGTCCTTCCTGGAAGACTTGACTGTCGAATTCTTACCAAGATTATTCGCCGCCGCGGTTCTATTGATCATTGCCTGGTTGGTCGCCACTGTGCTGAAAATACTGATCCGCAAAGCTGGTTCATTGCTCAAATTGGATGAACGCCTGACAAAGCACGCCGCTTTGGAGGAGGGGGAGCAGGTATCATTCTCAGAATCCCTGGCAAACGCCACCTTCTGGTTTGTCCTGCTGTTATTCCTGCCAACAATATTGCGCACACTCGGTATTATCGAGATCGCTGAACCAATCCAGGACATCTTTGACACGATCTTCAGCTACCTACCCAACATCCTGGCAGCGCTGGTGGTCTTCGGGATTGGCTGGTTCATCGCGCGTGTTGTGCGCCAGATCGTCGTAAACCTGCTGGCCTCCCTGGGTATCGACAGGTACGGTGCGCGCATCGGTCTGTCTGAGGGTCGCACCCTGTCCAGACTGCTGGGCGATATCCTCTATGTCATCGTCCTGCTGGTGACCATCATCGCTGCGCTCGGCGAACTCAACATTGATGCCATATCAGAACCAACCACCCAAATGCTGAGCACGATCATTAACGTGATTCCCAACCTAATCGGTGCCGCGCTCGTGCTGGTTATCTCGTACGCCATCGGCCGGCTGGTGGCAGAACTGGTTCGCGACCTACTGAGCGGTGTCGGTTTCGACACTATCCCCGAGAGGCTGGGGCTCAAGTGGAGCGCCACAACCAGCCCTTCCCAATGGATCGGCTGGATTGTACTGCTCGCCATTATGCTCTTCGCCACGGTCTCGGCGCTTGAATTACTGGGATCCGAATCGGTCGCCAGCATGGTAGATGTGTTCATCGCCTTCTTCTGGAAGGTTATCCTGGCAGCAGTTATCCTCGCCATCGGTCTTTACATGGCCAACCTAGCATATAAAGCCATCCACGGGACCGGTATCAATCAGGCAAACTTCATCGGTCGCGCTGCTCAGATCGCAATTATCATCTTTGCGGCTGCCATCGCTCTGAGGGAAGTCGGTATCGCCAACGAGATCGTCAACCTGGCATTTGGGGTTACACTAGCTGCGCTTGGTCTTGCTGTGGCACTCTCCCTAGGGCTTGGCACCACCAAGATCTCAGAACGCGAGGTGGACAGCTTGATCTCCAGACTGCGCGAGCCTGAGGAGAGAAACGAGTAAAATCATACCAACCTGACGGAGTTTTTTTTGACCTAGGGTTACATTTATGATTCAAACAGAGTGTTTTAAATAATAAAAACACTCTGTTTGAATTCCTTTACTACTCTCTTACACAACGGTTAAATGTTACTCACTCGCTAGATCCCATAATCCAGAAGGAGATTTGACGTGGCTTTCAACTTACGCAATCGACATTTTCTCAAGCTCTTGGACTTCACCCCCCAAGAAATTAAATTCCTGCTCAAGTTATCAGCCGATCTTAAAGCGGCTAAATACAGCGGTTACGAGCAACAACGCCTCAAGCGAAAGAATATCGCCCTGATCTTCGAGAAATCCTCCACCCGTACGCGTACAGCCTTTGAAGTTGCAGCCTACGACCAGGGCGCCAACGTGACATACCTGGGTCCAACCGGTTCGCACATTGGTAAAAAGGAAACCATGAAGGACACCGCTCGGGTGCTGGGGCGCACTTATGACGGTATCGAGTACCGCGGTTTTGCACAGGAAAGAGTGGAGACGTTGGCCAAGTACTCAGGCGTGCCAGTTTGGAACGGGCTGACCGACGAGTTTCACCCCACCCAGATCCTGGCGGATGTACTCACTATGACCGAACACACCTACAAAGATCTGCCCGAGATCGCATATACCTTTATGGGTGACGCACGAAATAATATGGGCAACTCATTGATGGTCGGCGGTTGTAAGCTAGGCATGGACGTGCGCCTGTGCGCACCCAAGACCAATTGGCCTGAAGAGGGTCTGGTGGAGACCTGCAAAGACATCGCCGCTCAGACCGGCGCCAGGCTGACCCTGACCAACGACGTTACCGAGGGCGTCAAAGGTGCCGATTACCTGTACACCGACGTGTGGGTCTCTATGGGCGAACCCGCCTCAGTTTGGGAAGAACGCGTTAAGCTGCTCAAACCCTACCAGGTCAACGCCCAGGCTATGGAGCTAACCGGTAATCCGGACGTAAAGTTCCTGCACTGCCTGCCTGCTTTCCACAACCGCGACACGGAAGTTGGTGAGGAAATGTACCAGAAGTACAGGCTGAATGGCATGGAAGTGACTGAGGAGGTCTTTGAATCCGAGGCTTCGATCGTCTTCGACGAGGCCGAGAACCGCATGCACACCATCAAAGCCGTCATGGTGGCTACGCTGGGTGACTGAATAACCATCAAAACCCTGCTTCAAAGTTCTGAAACTTGCATTGAAATCATACTCAGTGGCAAAGTGACCACTTATGATTATGATGTCTTGCTGCCTGAGCTGGATGAAGCCATCGTTGGTCGCAGGATGTAACCAACTGAGCACGAGTCTGCACTGGTGAGTTAGGCATGATTGATATAAAATCCGACAATTTTTGGAAAGAAGATTGAGAAGAGAGCACCAAGAAATCTATCAATGATAAACCAACAAGGAGGTAAAAAATCAATGATTAAATCTATGATGCGTATGTATGGTATTTATCGGCGCTACCGTGGCAGGTTGATCCTTTCGCAAATCATGGTACTAGTCTCGGCAGCGGCGACAATTGCTATTGCATCCCTGAACCAGAAACTGGTAAATGAAGGGATTGAGATGAACAATTTCGAAATGGTAGTCAATACCGGCTTGCAGATGCTTCTGCTGGCGCTAGTTTCCGGAGTCTGTCTGGGTATCGCCGCGTATATTTCGGTCTTTTTCTCTCAGGGGATTGGTTACGTGATCCGTACACTCTTGTACGAAAAGATCCAGACCTTCTCCTTTGCAAATTTCGACCGCTTCCCAACCAGCGCGATGATGGTGCGGTTGAACGCGGATGTGATCAATGTCCAGAACGCCATGCTCTACTCCACACTGCTCACCTTGTATGCCCCCTTCATGCTGCTGGTGACATTGGTTTTCACCATCATCAGAACGCCAGAGTTGGTGTGGTTGCTGCTTTTGATAATTTTGGCTGTACTTGGTGCGATGGTCCTACTCGTCCCAACAGTGTTTCGGGCTTATGATGAGCGTCAGAAACGGCTGGATAAGTTGAATGAAACAATGCAGGAAAACCTTTCGGGTGTGCGGGTGGTGAAAGCTTTTACACGCGAAGATTATGAGGTTGAGCGTTTCAAGCAGCGGGCAGATGACCTACAGAAGCCGGCTTATGCAGCTGCTTTTCGGGTTGCTTTTCTGACCCCCTTGCTCACTGGGACCACCCAGCTTGGGATCGCGCTGGCGATATGGGTTGGAGGAGACAGAGTACTGGCGGGCAGTATGGATCTTGGACAGCTGGTGGCCTTTACCCAATATCTATCTCTAATCGTTGCTCCGCTGGCTATCCTGGCAATTGTTGTGCCCTTTGTGCTGCGCGGTGATACTTCTGCAGAGCGCATCCTGGAGGTGTACGAAGATGAAGCCACTGTGAAAGACAAAGAAGATGCCCAGCCCATGGATATTGAGAAGATTGAGGGCAAGATTGACTTCGAGAACGTCTCCTTTGCCTTCCGGCGACCGGATGGAGAGCTAGATCCACCGGCTCTGAAGAACATCAACCTGACGATTGAACCGGGAGAACAAGTTGGCTTCCTGGGTGCAACCGGCGCTGGAAAGTCAGCTCTGATCAACCTAATCCCGCGCTTCTATGATGTCACCGATGGACGAATAACAATAGACGGAGTGGATGTGCGCGATATCCCACAGGAAAACTTGCGCCAGATTGTCGGTATTGCCCTGCAGGAGGCGGTACTTTTTAAGGGCGATGTACGTTTCAACTTGAAGTTTGGTAATCCTGATACCGAAGACGATATGATGATCTCTGCGGCAAAAGCGGCTGACTCGTACGGGTTTGTGATGAATATCCCCCAACAATGGGAATCCCCGGTTGCCCAAAGAGGTCAGAACTTTTCCGGGGGTCAACGCCAGCGTTTATCGATCACACGTACATTGACTTCAAAACCAAAGATCCTGATTTTGGATGACAGTACCAGCGCTTTGGACGCCTCAACAGAGGGGCGCGTGCAGAGCGCCATTCCAAAATTTATCAATAATGCCACCACTTTGTATGTGGCTCAGCGCATCAGCGCGGTGATCGATCTGGACAGGATTGTTCTGCTCGAGAATGGAGAGATAGTCGCTATGGGAAATCACGAAGAGCTGATGCAGAGCAGTCCCTTATACCAGGAAATCTACGAATCACAGCTGGGCAGCGGTATCACCGCTGATCTGGACGTGGAGGTGCAAAAATGACCACAGCTACTGCAGAGAGAAAATCCTTGAAAGTCAGAGAAAAGACCGCTGGAAAATCGATTGAACAACCAGATGACAGCGGTAAGATTTTACGCCGATTGATGTTTTACATGGCAGGTGAAGACGCCAGACCCAAATTTATCGGTGCGTTGATCCTCAGGGTTTTCGCCCTATGCGGGTTGACTGCCATTCCTTTCCTGACCGGTCAGGGTATCAACGTGATCAGCAGCCCCAACGGAACCAGCGCAGAACTGCAGCGTTTTATTATCCCCGCGTTGATTGCGGGTGGATTCTACCTATTACTGAGCTTCCTGGCGGACCGGGTGTTCGCGGATCTGGCGACAAGAGCGCTCAACAAGTTGCAAAAGCACCTGTTCAGTCACATGCAGACCCTGTCGATTTCCTTTTTTGACCGACAGCCGATCGGAGAGCTGATGAGCAGGCTGACCAATGATACTGAAGTGGTCTCATTGTTTTACGAGCAAGCTGTATCGCAGATGATCCGTGAGCTTGTCCAAATCACGCTGACTCTGGTGGTTATGCTGCTGATTGACTTGCGATTAACTGTCATTGCACTGCTGGTTGTGCCGGTGATGTTGTATCTTATGAATGCAGTTACCCGCATCGCGACCCCGGCATTTGACATGCTCCAGGAAGAGTTGGGCAGCTTGAGCGGATTCCAGGAAGAGACAATCTCCGGCAGCAAGGTCATCATCAGTAACCGACGCCACGAATGGGCTGAGGAGGAGAACAAGGAATATGCTGTTACAGTATTTGATACAGGCAGCAAGGCATTCTTTAACTCACTGGTACAATACCCACTGACTCAAACCCTGATTTATGTCCAGATCGTGCTGGTTCTGTTGTCGGGTTCGGTTATGGTTATTGAGGGTAATATCGAATTAGGCACGGTGATCGCCTTTGCAGGATATGCAGCCCTGCTATCCAAACCACTTTCCAACATTGCCAACCTGATCAGCACTGCCTTGAATGGTTTTTCTGGTGGAAGACGGGTGTTCAAGATTATCGATGAAGAACCCACCGTTAATGATGCACCTGATGCAGTCGATTATGAGTTTAAAGGTGGGCATATCCAATGTACGGATGTGGACTTCAGCTATATACCCGGGCGCAAGATTTTACGCCACAACACCTTTGAAGTACAGCCCGGTGAGAGCATTGGCATCTGCGGACCTACAGGCGCGGGGAAGAGTACTTTAATTAATATCTTGACCCGCTACTACGATATCGACAGCGGTACAATCCTGATCGACGGACAAGATTTGAGCAAACTAACCCAAGAAAGCCTGCGCAAGCAGATCGGCGTAGTACTGCAGGAAGCTTTCCTGTTTACCGATACAGTTATGAACAACCTGAAATATGCTCGTGAAGGGGCTACTGAAGAGGAGTGCATCGAAGCCGCCAAGCAGGCTAATGCCCATGACTTTATCATGAACCTGCCCCGAGGTTATGACACCATGCTGACTGAGCGAGGCGCCAACCTGAGCCAGGGTCAGCGCCAGATGATCACCATCGCCCGTGCAATGGTTGCAGACCCCAAGTTGATGATCCTGGACGAGGCCACCAGCAACGTAGACACGCGCACTGAAAAACTAATCCAGGATGGTCTGCGCAAACTGATGGAAGGTAAAACCAGCTTCTCCATCGCCCACCGCCTGGCGACCATCCGGGATTCGGCGAAGATCATGGTACTCAACGGCGGCGAGATCGTCGAGTTTGCCTCTCATGATGAGCTCATGGCTAAGAAAGGTTTCTACTATGCGCTATACATGAGCCAGTTTAAGGGCAAAGGCCCAGCGGGTAGAGCTGCAGCGGATATAGATTTTGTAAGCACATAATTGGAGTTTAATTTGAGGTGTTGCTTAACAGCAACACCTCAAATTATAATAAGCTGTTTCATGTATATTTAACATACATTACACGATTACACAATAGGAGAAAATGACTGATGACGGACAAGGACTCAAATGTAGATGTACAAGGAATTCTGCTCACACCTCAGGAACGTGAAATCTGCCAAATCCTCGCATCAGGGAAATCACTGGATATCCAACGCGCACAAGCGCTGCTTGCCCTCGATGAAGGCGCAACCCAGGCACAGGCTGCTCAGCTCTCAAGTCTGACGCGCGGTCAGGTGAAATACTTACTGGGAAAATTCCGGGAAGAACGCCTGGCGTTGTTCCCTGAGGGGATTTATTTGCAGCCATCTGCAATACCCCAGATACCTGAAACTGAAGAACCTGAGGAAGCAGAACCAGCTGCTCTCGCAAGTCAGGCAGACCAACCCGAGATGGATACTGAGGCGAAGAATAAATCCAAAGATAAAAAAGAGAAAAAATCAAAAAAGACCAAGAAGGGCAAGAAAAAGAAGAATTCTAAAAAGAAAATGAGCAAGCGCTAAAAAGGGAAAATATTTTGGATACCAGCTTGCTAATACATTTACCGCAAGACTACAACAGAGAGCAGATTGAAACGCTACTTGTAGACAATTACCAATTTATGATGGAAGAACCCATTTCAGTAAAATGGGTCTTCTACGATACATTTGATTGGCTTCTGTTCAATAAATCTCTAACATTACACCAAACTGATCAATGGTTATATCTGCGCAATATAGGTGATGGTGAGCAATTAGAACGACTCTCGATAACTGCTCCACCAAAATTTCCCGTAGATCTACCGGAAAGCCCGCTGAGAGACCACATTAAATCAATCATTGAACCGCGTGCTCTCCTCAATCTCTGCGAGCTAACATTACGATCTTATACCTACCGCATATTAAATAGTGACAAAAAAACGGTTGTACGCCTCAACTATACAGAGTGGTATTTAACATCAGATACCAGTTCAAGAGCAGCATTCAACTATCTGAATCTGCTCCCGGTTCGTGGGTATCCAAAATATACGCAGAGCTTAGTTAGATACCTTAAGAAAGGCGGGTTTGCTTTCTCACATTGGGAAGATCTCTACTTTCGCGCCCTTGTCGCGGTTGGACAGCACCCAGGCAGCTATTCTTCAAAGATTGATGTGCAGCTTGAGCCTGACATGCGATCAGATGAAGCAACAAAAATCATTCTGCGCAGTTTATTAAGAGTTATGAGAGCTAATCAATCCTTCATCCAGGCGGATATCGATACGGAATTCTTACATGATTACCGCGTGGCAATTCGACGGACCCGTTCAGCGCTCAGCCAAATCAAGGGAGTTTTTCCGGGCGATGTCGTGCAACGCTTCAAGCAGGATTTTAGGTATATCGGCCAACTAACCAACGAATTACGAGACCTGGATGTTTACTTGTTATCTGAAGAAAAATACAAGTCGATGCTGCCCGATATCTTACGAGACAATATTGAGCCACTATTCGATTACCTGAGAGCAAAACGGGAAAATACATTAGCACAGGTGGTTTCATCTTTGGACAGTCAGAAAATCGAACGAATTCTGCTGGATTGGGAAGAGTTCTTGAAAGAGCCCGCTCCTGAAACACCACAGGCAGTCCATGCATTGACCCCCATTATCGAGCTAGCTCAAAAGAGAATTTACAAACATTACCGCAGGGTGATCAAAGATGGAAAGGATATCCTAAAAGACCCTCAAGATGAATTGATGCACGCTTTAAGGATTGAGTGTAAGAAGCTGCGCTACTTGATCGAATTCTTCTCCAGCCTCTTCCCTACTGAAAAGATTGGTCAGCTGATTAGCCAGCTAAAACAATTACAAGATAATCTCGGAGACTTTAACGACCTCTCTGTCCAACAGGAATATTTACTCAAAATTGCCGAGGATCTGCCCATCGATGATACAAAGTCCAGAAGGGCGCTGTTAGCTACTGGCAGCTTGGTCGAATCTCTCGCTAACCAACAACAGCTGGTAAGAGATTCTTTTGCCAAGACATTTACCAACTTCGCTTCCACAGAAAACCAGGAACTATATGAACAGCTATTTTCTACAAAGGGGGGCGGGTCAATCTTATGACAACGCTGGCGCTATACAGCAATAAAGGTGGTGTTGGAAAGACAGTGACAGCCGTTAACCTAGCTTATCTGGCTGCGCAGGCTGGCAGAAAAACGTTGATTTGCGATCTTGATCCTCAGAGCTCCGCCACATATTTTTTCCGGGTTAAACCAAAGATTAAACGAAAAGCGCGCGGTTTTGAAAAGGGAGGCAAGCAGATTAACCGGAGCATCAAAGGCACCGACTACGAAAACCTGGATTTGTTACCCTCAGATTTCACCCACCGTAATCTCGACATCACTTTTGGCAGGTTGAGACAGCGCAAACACCGGCTGAACATCGTTCTAGACACCCTCAAAGATGAATATGACCTGATCTTTCTGGACTGTCCACCTACCATTAATATCCTGGCAGAGAACATCTTCAATACTTCTGACCATTTACTCGTGCCTTTGCTGCCGACGATATTATCCGAAAGAGCGTACGGTCTGCTGCTCGATTTTCTCGATGATAATGGGTTTGATAAAGACAATGTCTACGCTTTCTTCTCAATGGTGGATAGACATAATAAAATGCATCGAGAAACAGGATTTTCGATATTTACCCAGTTTACAAACATCTTACAAAACCCTATCCCATTCGACCAGCACGTAGAACAAATGGGCTTATATCGAGAACCTGTCTCGGCATTTGCTCCCAGCTCTCCGGCGGCTAAAGCCTACCAATCTCTATGGATTGAGATCCAAAAGAAAGTGTTAAAGGAAAGATAACCTGAAGTGAGATTACTGGTCTTTGTTATCTCTCTTGATGCTTTAGGCTGGTTGACGTTTCTAAGCAGGAAAAGAATATTCAATAAATTGTTACCAGTACGCAAAAAGTCTACTGCTAATATCCTGAATTTACCTTTAGGAGGAGTCGATCGATGGAATCACTACAACGCTTCTTAAAACAAATCATCCGCTTTTTTGTTGTCTGGTTTGTGGATACCATCTCATTGCTGATCACAGCCTGGATCATTACTGGGATCAGCTTCATTCAGGTTAACGATGTCCCAGTTCTTGTGGTGGCTACAGCAGCAGCTTTGTTGCTAGGTATCGTTAATTTGATCATCCGTCCATTGATTTTATTATTAGCCATGCCGCTGGGTTGGGTCGTGATCTTTCTATTGGGCTTTTTCATCAATGCAGTGGTGCTGATGATCACATCTGCCCTGCTTCCTGGTTTTGAAGTCGACGGGTGGTGGACAGCCTTCCTCGGAGGTCTTTTGCTGGCTCTCGTCAACATGATCTTGATCGAACTGTTAAATATCGATAACGAGGAATCGTTCTACAACAATCTGGTCAAGCGCCAGGCTGCCCGCCAGGCTGAACCTGTCGATCCCGATGCTGGACGCGGCGTAGTAATGCTCGAGATCGATGGACTGAGCTATTGGCATATCAAGAAAGCAGTCGAAGACGGTTACATGCCTACCATCAAGAAGTTGATTGATGAGCATGGCTACAAAATTTCACGGGTGGATTGTGGCATCCCCTCTTCAACACCAGCTTGCCAGGCCGGTATCCTGCAAGGAAATAATGTCAACATGCCGGCATTCCGCTGGTTGGATAAGGAGACCAACCGAATGATCTCTGGTGGTCCGCAAATGTCGGAGATTGAACCACTGCTTTCCAACGGGCGTGGGCTGCTGGAGGGCGGATCCAGCATCGGCAACATGTTCAGCGGTGATGCCGATAAAGCCATCCTGACTCTCTCGAGGATCAAAGCCAGCAGTAAAGAAGAACAGAAGAGACGCTCTCAAGATATGTACCTGTTGATGCGCAACCCATATTTTTTCATGCGCGTCTTGGTCTTGTTCTTCGCAGATGTTATCCGCGAGCTATGGCAGTATATGCAACAACGGCGCAAGAACGTTCAACCACGCCTGAACCGCCTGCATAACGGCTATCCATTCCTACGAGCAGCGACCAACATCTTTTTACGTGATGTGGGCACTTATTTCACGATCCTTGAAATCGTGCGTGGTGTGCCAGCGATCTATACCTTATGGGCTGGTTACGATGAGGTGGCACATCATTCTGGTCCCTGGACCCGAGATGCCATGCTCACCCTGAGTCAGTTCGATCGCACTATCCAGCATATTCTGACAGCTATTGAACGTGATGCGCCGCGACCGTACGAGTTCATTCTGCTATCCGATCATGGCCAATCCTTTGGTGCTACTTTCGAACAGCGTTATGAGATGGGCATTTTGGATTTCGTAAAAGAGCAGCTACCCCAGGGTACAAACGCAGTCAGCACAGGCGGCGGTGACGACGGCACCATTGGGGTCTCAGCTATGATGAGAGAGCTCCAAAACATGGAAGATAGCGATGTGACCGGCAGGGTAGGATCAGCAGTGGTCAAGCAAACGCAGCGCGCTATGAAAACCAATCTTGACCAGCAGCCGGGTACCCAAGAGGTAGAGCCGGCAAAAGTGACTCTCAGCTACAGCGGTAACATGGCCCTATTGTATTTTGACTTGTACCCGCGTAAGATCACCCTGAATGAGCTCAACGCAGCCTATCCTGGCATGGTTGATAAATTGGTTCAACATGAAGGGGTTGGTTTTGTAGTGGCTTACGAAGATGATGGCAGACCAGTTGTCTTTGGCAAAAACGGAGCTCGAAACCTGCATACTGGCGATGTGGTCGGCGAGGATCCTCTAGAACCTTACGGAGATGTGGGCCTGCGCAGCTGGCAGCTGCGCCGTATCGTTGATTTTCCCAATGCTGGCGATCTGGTGCTTAACAGCCCACTCTATCCTGATGGCACGGTAGCTGCTTACGAGGAGCTGATCGGCAGTCACGGTGGTCTGGGCGGCGAACAGACCGACGCTTTTATCTTCCATCCTGGCGATATGGAGATTCCTGAAACGCGCAATTCACATGATATTATGCCGATCCTGAAAGCACGCGTGGGCTTGCCAGGTACTGCGCCTATCCCCGAGCGCCCCCAGGAACCAAAAGTAAATGCCTGGGCTCCATCAACCTGGGGGAAAGGCTTCAGCCAGGTAGGCAAATGGCTCGACTATGCCTGGCGCGCTGTGACCCTGAACCGTGAGGCTTACCGTGAGATCGCGCAAGACGCCCATATGACGGCGCCTGCACTGCTGATCACCCTGGTTTCGCAGGTTTTACAATCTCTCAATTCTCTGGAGCGGTTTGACATCGTTAACATCCTGCTGCGGTACGCACTATGGTTTGTATCTATCCTGGTAGTCTTTTGGGCTACCCGCTTGTTGCGCGGCAAGGCGGAATACACGACCACACTGCGAGTGGCGGGTTTCGCCCAAAGCGCCCACCTCCTTGAGGTGCTGGGGTTCATCCCTGTGATCGGTCCACTAGCCCGCATTATGGCTGTAATTCTTTCATTATTAGGTCTTTGGATCGGCACCGCCACAGCCAATGAATTCGGGGGTTGGCGTTCTATCCTGTTGCCGGTGGTTTACATTATCACCGTTGTTATCAGCATTATATTTTTACTCGCGGTGATCGAAGGTACAGCCTTCACAATCGATGGACTGTTATATGACCTGGGAGTGATTCCCGAGCCGTAGATACCCCAAACCCTAATTAGGATAGCTAAATGTGGTGCTGTGGCACTACATTTAGCTTTCTCCTTAACAGAAAAAACCTACTTGAGCTTCCTCACATCCCCCTCCCGCACCGTGATGCCAATAGAATCCAGGTATTCCAACAAAGCCAGCACATACCGGCGGCTGGTGTTGAAATGGTCGCGAACCTGGGCTGCGCTCAACGGTCCCTGGGTTTCTAACAATTTTGTTATCTCTGCTACCATCTGCTCATAATCCTCGCGGCGGAAAGCCACCTCCGGTGAGACCTGAACCAGCCACCCAAGATCACACATCGCATAATAAACTTGCTCCCCCACTTCAGCTTGAGCTTCTTTAACCGTCGGAGGGCTATATGGGTCAGCCGCGAAACTTGCCAGCAGCTGCTGAGTCAATTTTTCCTGCTGCGGAGTAAACCGAATTACGTGTCCAGGGAGGAGCACCATCGGTCCACTTTCAGCCAGCCCACCTTCCGAAGCTAATTTGTTGATGCTGACAGTGAACAGTCGACTGTTTAAGTCCAAGCGGCTCTTTAATTCCTCGCGAGGCATACCTAACCGTAAAGGGTGATGCTTGTGATAACTCCCCACTTCCGAGGTGATGCTAGCAGCGAGTTGCCCCCAATAACCCTGGCTGGTAACCAGGACTTTGCTGGTTGCTGAAAGATCGCTATCCGTGTCCTCTAGGATCACAATTTGATCGCTTTGAACCAATTCAGCAAGAGCAGCATTGGCAGCATCGTCTTCCAGACTTGAACGATCTACTACCTGGCGCACTGGGGCAGCACCTAACGAAAGTAGCGCATGCATGAGTACATCGGCGGGCGTTCCTTGTGTAAACGCCTCTAAGCGTTCCAGAAGGCCACCAGCGAACCGTTTATGGCGCCCTCTGGGGTGTGGATCAGCGACCATACCCCCTCCCATAGTCTCTCCGGGGGAGGGACGCCGCAAGATATAACGGTCACCACGAATTGCTACCACCGGATGACTCAATTCCAATTGCAACCACCCATCTTCTCCAGGCTTTAGCACCTCCAAACCAAGGAGCCGCACCCGTGCCACCACCTCCGCAGCCCCAATAAACAGCTTGACCTCGGTGTTGTGCCGCAGCGGTTGGCTGGCATCCGAGAGCAAGTGGAACTTCACATCCAACCGCCTGGTAGGTTTATAATCACCGGGATGTGCAATCACATCCCCCCGGTTGATCTGGTGTTTAGCCACCCCAGAGATATTTACCGCTGTTCGACTGCCGGGCACTACAATATTCTGCTCTCGTTTGTGTGTCTGCAATCCTCGTACTCTGCCGCGTAGGTGACCCGGCAAAACCTGAACCTCCTCCCCAATGGCAAGATGACCATCGGTAAGCGTACCGGTCACCACTGTGCCAAAACCAGCAATCGTGAAAACTCGATCCACCGGCAAACGTGGTCTTCCTAAGTCCAGGCGTGCTGGCCTTTCAGCTAAACACACATCCAAAGCTGCCAGCAAATCAGGAATCCCTTCCCCGGTACGTGCAGATACCCTTACAATTGGTGCACCACCTAACACTGTTCCAGAGAATACCTGGGTTAGATCCTCCTCCACAAGATCCAACCATTCAGAACGAGAACCATCCGTGTCCTCTAAAAGGTCAACTTTGGTCAATGCTACTACTCCCCCCTGGATATCGAGTAAATCTAGAATTGCGAGATGTTCGCGGGTCTGCGGCATTACCCCCTCATCTGCAGCTACCACGAACAAGGCTGCGTCAACGCCCCCAACACCTGCCAACATATTCTCAATGAAATCGCGGTGCCCGGGCACATCCACGATACCGACATCTTCACCATTCGGTAATTGCAGCCAAGCAAAACCGAGATCGATTGTCATCTCCCGATCACGCTCCTCTTTCAAGCGGTCTGGATGTGTACCTGTGATCGCTTCGACCAATGTGGATTTCCCATGATCTACATGCCCGGCAGTTCCAATCGCTCGCATCTGTGCCTCTCTATACTACCTGACATGGCTCAAAACACGCTCGTAAGCGGATACCCATTCGTGGCTTAAAGCTAAGAGGCCTTGCAATCGCTTCTCTGTCTCTTCATTCACTTGTTGCAGTAAATCTTGAATCTCCAGCAGATTATCCTCAATTTGAGTGGTCCGATTGGCGAGCTTCTCGAACTGTCTGGCGATTTCACTGCGTTGTTCATCCTGCGTAAGGGTGTAATTGGTCCAACGTTTCTGGTCATCCGCTTTGAAGGTTACCCATTCCTGACGGAAGCGCTCCTCTCCCAAACGCTGCATTTCTGTAATTTCACTCATCCGACGTTCAACGCGTTGAGCTATCCCCTCAATCTCCTCCCTGAGACGCTTGGTATCACGATGGGTTGTATCAAGTGCTTGCAGCTGCGTTTCCACATCAGCGGTTTGATCTTCAATAGTATCAAAACGCAACTGCCAATCCTTCCATGTGCTCTCACGCTCAGCTTGTTGGAGCGCTTGCTTATCCAAGAAAGCTGCTTGTGCCTCCCTGCGTTCTGCTTCAACATTAATCAGTTCATTCAAGCGCCCCTCCAACTTGCGGAAATTTGCGCTCATTAATTCTGCCTGTCCTCGATGCTCATCCGCCCTTTTACGCAAGGCGGTGACTTCACCCTGCAGATCCACCAGACGCTTTGAATCCTGCCGCCGCCCATCCTCCATTAACCGATAGGTGCGGCTGTACTCCTCCTCACTGCGTTGAATATCTTGCACCTTTAACTGTAGTTCCTCAATTAATTTCGCCAAGCGTCTCTCTTCATCCACACGAGCTTCCAAACCTCTGCGCAGACCAGCAATCGGTTCCAGTTCCTTTCGCATTTCCGCCAGGTTGTTTTCTACCCCTCTTATCTCTACCCGACGTATTTTTTCTACTTCCTCCTCGCGCTTCTTGAACTGTTTTTCAAGCTCCTCAATATTATGTTTTACCTCGATTTTCTGCTGCAACAACGCTTCATCAAATCGATCCATACGTCCCACAACCGCAGACAAACGTGTGATCTCCCCACTTAAGTTTTTGATCTGCTGGTGAGCGGCTTCCAGATTTCCTTGCAAGGAAATGATCCGCTCCTCTTGCTTAGCGATCATATCCTTATCTTTCCTGCGCTCATCATCGAGCCAATCCATTTGTTTTAGGATCTGGTCAATATCCATAGCTGGTCTCCAATTTCATTATCTCAACGGGGGATGATACTTGACCTGTCGAATCTTCATACAGAGACAAAATTCTGCAAGGTCAGTTTTCAAACTCTGTAAATTATAGCATTAACCCATGACAGATATAATAACATCACAAGGTCATTCAACGTATCTCCGTGAAAAAAATCGTTTAACGTTTAGAGGTTTACGGGCCAACTAGCGCAAATTTAAACGCAAGATCCATAATTGAAGGTAAAATCCATTGCGGAAACACGCCCCAAATAAAGATTAACATCATCCCTGCAACCAAAAATAAGATCTCTCCTCTTGTTTCGCTCACCTTCCAAACCTGCTCCTCGGATCCAATGACCAGCATTGCAAGCGTGCGCATTCCCCCAAAAAGCAATCCCAAACATCCTACAAGAGTCCATATTGTGATTGCAGGGGATACCTGAGATAAATCACCCCATACAGGTAGCCGGATTGGGAAACTGGCTAGCAGAGGCAGTCCTGCCAGCGAGAATTGTGCTAAAACCAATGCTCCTGTGGTGACAGGCAATATTCTTCCAGCCCCCTCAATTTCTTGAATATCCAAACTCTCTGTCCGTGCTCGCAATAGCGCTAAAGCCAATGCCCATAATCCTAAACCTAAACCGCGTGGAAACAGCATTGCATAAAATATCCCCAAGCCCTCGCTTACAAAATTTTCTGCAAGTAAACTAAGCAGAATTAGCGAGAACCCGATCTCCAAAATAGCAGCGTATCCCAACATACTTCCCAGATTATTTTGAAAAGCCGCCCACAAGCCAGCAAACACAACCATCGTCACCCCCAGCACTCGTAACACTAACTGGACGTCAGGTATAGCACTGAACAAAGGGAGCTGCTCTAAAAAACCTAAGACAATCAACGTGATCGCACCAGGAATCATCGTAAAAATAAATGCAGCTGCATAGGGATGAGACTCTTTTCCGAGCATTGGAATCCAGCTATGAAACGGGAATATCGCTAACTGTAGAGAAAAGCCTAAACCGATTAAAAATGAAGCCCTCAACAATAAAGGCTCATTCATCACATCCGTCTCTATTCCTGACATCATCCAACCTGCCAACAAGATAAACGGCATCCCCAGTGAAAGCAGCGTAATATACCGTAAAATCCCCTTACCGACTTGACTATCTGGTGGGGTTAACAACGGAACACTAACCAGTACTGCCATTTCTATCAACAATGCTGCATACAGAAAAGGTTCAACTGCCAGAGCAGCTGTAAGTAAAGAAACCATCGCCAGACCAACCGGCACAAAAAACCTATTTGTATGAGCGATATAAGCTGCTCCGAAAAAAAACGCTGTTGCCAGATAAAGGATCACCAAGGAGGGTCTATCAGCCGCGCCTAGAACAAATCTTCTCCCCAAAACTGACCAGGTATCTGAAAAATTAATGGTCAACGGGCCCAACAAGAATTGTTCTTTTACCGGGAGTAACCAAGCAGTTATAGCTAATACAAATGCACAAATTGTTCCCAAAATTGTTACGAGATTTTGCCAGCGAATAAGTCCAAACATCACCACCGATAAAAATGCCGGGATCAAGATCCACACTAAAGGCGCAGTCATTCTAACTCTTCCTCAGCCACCACCTGTTCGGGAATAACCAACAAATACGCACCAACCAATGCTAATCCCAAATTAACAACTGCCAATAGACCCGCTACCAGCACTGAACTTTCAACCGCTGCATATAAGATTTCGAATCCTGCCAGAACGGTCAGCAATCCAAGGATCACGTGTAAAATACCGCTCGTCAATCCCAGGTGCAACAACCCAAGACCGATGAGAATCCCTGCTCCCAAAAATTGTTCAGCTGCAACAGCAGGCATATACACAGCAATTCTAGGAGCTGCCGAAGCGATCACCAGTCCCACTAAACCAGCAGCTAACAGCCTAAACAAACGCCTTGAAATAATTCCGAGTCCTCCGCTTTGACGTTCTGAAATCCCAGCATTTGCCAGCGCCAGTACAACGCTTGCCATCCATCCCGCAACCAGCTTCACAATTGCCATCTCTATGGGCCAGCTCATTGCTACAAAAACAAACACACCAAGGTATTGAAGAGCAAGTGCACCAATGCTCACGCGCCAGTCAATGCTTACCAGCAAACCAACCCCGGTAAGCGACACTAATAAAATCATAGGCAGCGCCAGCAGCTCCAGATTCACAGTTTATATACCTCCGAGCAGCGCTACAAAAACCAAAATCAATACAAGTAACATCAGGAAAGCCCACAACACTCCTCCCTCCCCTTGCAGGATTGTTGTGCTAAATTGAATGACACTCTCTACAGTACGAATCACCACCCAGATCAGTCGGTAGAGCCATTTCATCGAGAACAAAGAGTCGAGAAATGCTACCCGCTCAAGCGAAATCTCTGGAACAAAGCGAGTGATACCAACGAAAAGCGCTGTGAACAATGCAGCTACAATCCCCAACCACCAGCTGGCTGGGAGAAGGTTTTCGAATTCAACGAGCGTGGTCCATCCATAAATGAAGTGAAGGATAGGTAACAACACCAATCCTAATGGATAAATCAACCACACCCATCGCTCTACACCGGTCAATCCTTCACGAGTTCGCAGGGCATGTTTAATATACCCATACATAAAGAGCACCTGAGTCAGGATAAAAATTATCAGTATGATGTTATAGGGAGGTGCATACATCAAAGCCCCATTCCAGGTTGGGGTAAAAGGCAAAGCAGAAATCCCCAATAAACCCAGCAGCGGCAACCAGACCATCCTACGCTCCAATGCAGAGGTGTAGAAGATCAATCCTCCAGCCAGCAGAACCGCTATACCCCAAGCTTGACTGGCGACTGGTTCAGCAAGCATTGTGGCAGCAGCTGAAAGCGAGGACATCCCCAGGATCCAGGCGGGAGCACCCTCCAGCTCATCACCAGCAAGAACCCAAGATAGTCCTGCATAGATTGCCGAAAGGCTGACAAAAACGAGCAACAAAGTGAATGTTGTAGGGCTTTCCACAAAATAGGCAGTGCGGTTCAACAAAACCAAACACCCTGCTGCTGACACAAGATAGATCATGGATCCTAGGCCTCGGCGGGAGACCGATTCTCTAATCATTGGCATGTAGGCTGGCAACACTCCCAAACGCATTCCAACCGCCACCAGTAGCAATGTGGTTGCTTGAGATGGTAT
>Ga0209536_100001573_pt1 | contig 37510 bp, 40 predicted proteins | sample DeeMarSeWOR28_12_FD_187461 | JGI IMG/M metagenome (GOLD analysis project Ga0209536, IMG submission 187461) | Marine sediment microbial communities from White Oak River estuary, North Carolina - WOR-2-8_12 (SPAdes) (version 2) | ecosystem: Environmental > Aquatic > Marine > Intertidal zone >... | reverse complement strand
AAGCCTTCAAAAGATTGAGGACCTTTTAGGTACCGTTAAGGACCCTATATCTACTTATACCTCCATTGATGAGTCCGGCAACCTAAACTTATCTGAATTTATTGAAGATAAAAGATTAACATCACCTTTAGACAGGATTATTCAGCAAGACCTGTCAGAATACTGTCTGGTATATTTGGGAAAGCTGGCATAAAGGAGGCACCGTTACGGACAATATTTCTGACTTCGGCCGGATTGTCACGATTCCCGGATAATCCCGGATACAAGATCGCCGAACCTTCTCCGTTTTTGCCATGGCACCGGGCACAGGCTTCCTGATATACGATATCAGGTACCGATGATCCCGGTATATAGAAATCCTTTTGATCCACCAGAAACATATAGATACTGAGGATGATCACCAGAGCGATGAGAATCAGAAAAGGGAACCATCGTTTCATGGTTATGGCCTAAGTTTTAAGTCTTGCGGCGATGACCTCGGCCACATCACTCACCTGGAGCGATGATTCCAGTTCATTACCGGCATCCCTCAGCATCGTGAGACAGAACGGGCAGCCGGTCCCTAGAACATCCGGTTGGGAATTCTCCGCTTCCCGGAAGCGTTCCCGCCTTACTGCCTCCCGACCTTCCTCCTCTTCCTTCCACATATTACCTCCACCGGCGCCACAACAAAAACTCCTGTTCCGGTTCCGTTCCATTTCTACGACCGTCACTCCCGATGAGCGGAGTGCTGCGCGCGGCTCGTCGAAAACCCCGTTATGGCGTCCAAGATAACATGGATCATGAAAAGCAATCTTTTGTCTGCCATCATCCTTAACGCGTACCTTTCCTTCCCGGAAAAGATTCCCGATGAATTGTGTATGATGCGTGACATCAAAATTACCGCCAAACTGAGGATATTCATTTTTCAAGGTATGGAGACAGTGAGGACAGGTTGTGACAATTGTTTTCGCCTTTACCGCATTGAGGGTTTCAACATTTTTCTCAGCCATCATTGCGAAAAGGTATTCATTTCCCGTACGTCGGGCACTGTCCCCCGTACAGGTTTCCCGGTTACCCAGCACCGCGAAATTAATCCCGGCATGATTCAGGATCTTGGTGAACGCCTGAGCAATTTTTTGCCCTTTCTGATCAAACGCTCCGGCGCATCCGACCCAGTATAACACATCAAAATCAGGATTTTCATCGGTTGTCTTAACATTCAAATTTGAATCTTCCTTTGCCCAATCCAGCCGGTCCTTATTCATATTCCAGGGATTTCCATTGCGTTCCATACCATTGAATGCATTTTCCAGCTGGGATGGGAATTTGGCTTCCATCAATACCTTATCACGACGAATATTCAGGATATCATACATCGGTTCATTCCCGACCGGACAAATTTCAACGCAGGCGGCACAGCTGGTACACGCCCAGAGCGCCGATTCACTGATCGCATACTCGAGTAATACCTGGGGGCTTTCGCCTCCTCCGGCAAGTATCGCACCATTTTTATTCATATAGTAGCGTTTATTTATTTCCAGTGCTGACGGGCTCAATTGTTTTCCGGTCGTATATGCCGGACAAACATCCTGGCATCGGTTGCACATGATACAGGCATAGGGATCGAGTAAAAGCGTCCGGTCCAGATGTTCAAGTTTTGCAACTCCGAATTGCTCCACATCCTCTGCTTCAAAATCCAATCTTTCCATGGTACCCGGCGCACTCCGGTTCGGCCGGCTCAAAAAGTTAAAGGGTCCCATAAAAAGATGAGCATGCTTGCTGAGCGGAAAATATGGTATAAAAAGAAGAATCAGACCGATGGCCAGCCACCAGCAGGCATGCCAGGCAAGTTCCAGACTTCCGGACGACATCCCGGACCACAGGACGGAAATCCCGGAGGCGACCGGTTGCCATATATCTGTGCCGTGCCGTGCAAGTGAAAAACTCTCTCCAATCAGCCTGAAACCGACATGCATGATGATGAAAAGCCCAACAATAAGGGAATCACGTTTGATACCTTTCCTTGCCTCCGGCATCAGCATCACCTGTTCCCCGATTTCCAGTTTTGGTGAACCGGTGATAAATCTTCTGACAAGAAAAAAAGTCATGGCGACCACAGCCATAAGACTGAAAAGATCAACAAAGATACGATACAGATCACCTAACCAACCGCTGCCTAAAAAGTGAGATCCGGTTAGATAGCCTTCATAAATATCCCCGATGTTTACTAGAAAGTACAGAATAAATGCCCACGCAAGGAGTGCATGAAACATACTAAGGATCAGGCGATCGGTAAATACAGTTTTTTGGGTAAACAATACCGTCAACGCTTCACCAATCCGTCGTGGCAGATGATCAAAGTGCAATCTTCCCGCACCACGTCGGATGATCATTATCATCCGTGAAAAAGACCGGTAGCTGAGGATAACACTCAGGAGTAGAAAAATAAGAAATAGAATTTTTTCCGGGCCGCTTAGCATTTCTGTTCTCCTTAGAAATTGATCCTGGATAACGGAAATATAGGCCTCACATATTTTAATATCAATCGAGAAAGGGATGGTAAAGAGATATCAGATAAATTGCTGCAGTAATTCTGTGATCAGCCGGACACCGACCCCGGTCGCCCCTTTACCGTAATAAAGTTTGTTTTTGAGCCCATAGGCGGTTCCGGCAATGTCCAGATGTACCCATGGAGTGGCATCTGTGAAAGATTCTAAAAATTTGGCTGCTGTGATGCTGCCCGCTTCACGTCCACCGACATTCTTGAGATCCGCTACTTCACTCTCCAGTTCGCGCCTGTAACTGTTCCACATGGGCATTTCCCAAACCGGTTCACCGGAACGGTCGGCGGCCTTTTTTATTCGTTCAATCAGATTCGCGTCATTTCCGAATAAACCGGATGCTTCGCTGCCGAGAGCCACAACGATCGAGCCCGTAAGCGTTGCAATATCAATCAGATAATCAGGTTTATATTTTTTGGCTAAAAACGACAGGGCATCAGCGAGCAGTAATCTCCCTTCTGCATCAGTATTAATGACTTCAATCGTTTTACCGTTGTAACTCCGCACGACATCACCGGGTTTTATCGCATTCCCACCGGGCAGGTTTTCAGCGGCCGGGATCACGGCGATCACATTTACCGGTAGCTTCAGGATTGTCAGCGCATCCATTATCCCGATAACCGCTGCCGCCCCGGACATATCATACTTCATTTCTTCCATTCCGTCATACGGTTTTATAGAGATACCGCCGCTGTCAAAGGTAACGCCTTTTCCAACCAATCCAATCGTTTTTGCTTTAGCGCGACCGGATTTATAATGAATTACAATCAAACGGGGTGGTTGTGAACTTCCTTTTGCAACACCCAAAAAAGCCCCCATTTTCAAACTACTGATCCTTTTTTCGTCGTAGATCTCAATCCGGGTATTTTTTTTACCTTTAAAATGTGTATCGACTTCTCTCGCCAGAATTACGGGTGTGAGATCATTAGCCGGCAGATTGGCCAGATCCCGTGCATAATTGACCGATGCGATGATGGATCCTTTTTGCTTTATGGCATCCCGGATCTTATTTGCCTCGGATTCATGGTCAACTAAAAAGGAGATTTTCCGGAATGTAACCAATGATTCTTTTTTTGTCTTATATTTATCAAACGAGTACCGGGCAAGCTCGATCCCCTCTACTAAAGCACTCAGATTTTGAGCACCGATAAGATCCTGGTCTGATATCAGGACAACAGAATTTTTTCCTTTGATTTGCCTCATCATACTAACGATCGCATGCCCTGTGTTACGAAAATATTCGGTATCCACAGTTTTTTCTTGGTCTCCGGGGATCCAGTACAGCGCGCCGAGATGATCATCCCCTTCGATCAGATAATCTTTGTGCGGCACTTTTGGACGGAATTGCCGACCAAGAACAATCAACCGCTGTTTAAGTGCAGGGGTTAAGATTGAATGTTCGATCTGAGGTTTTAATTTCCGGGAAGGATTAGTGATAAAAATTAAAAGATCTGTATTTAAGGATTTTTGTCCCGCAACCAATACGTCAAAGTTCATGAGCGCAAAAAGGCTATACTGACAAATTGCTGAGGATAATTTTCTGTTTCACGGAACCAAGGTGATCAATGAATAAAATACCATCGAGATGGTCAATTTCATGCTGTAAAACGCGCGACATCCATCCGGTATATTTTTCCGTATGGTCTTCTCCATCTACTGTCTGGTATTTCAAAAGGATTTCTTCGGGCCGGGTGACATTTTCCCTTATTCCCGGAATGGAGAGACATCCTTCCTCAAGTTCTGCATCACCACTTGTTTCAAGTATGACAGGATTAATGAATGCCTGAGGACCAAATTCCGATTCGACCGGTGAGACATCTGTTACCAAAATTCTTTTTGAGATGCCAACCTGAGGTGCGGCAAGTCCGATACCATCGGATTCATGCATGGTCTCAATCATATCATCAACCAGCGTTTTCAGGTGGTCATCAAAATCAGCAACTGATTCTGCTTTTTCGCGCAGGATATTATCGCCGATAATTCTAATTCTCATTATACTCACAATATGATCTGATTAAATCCTGGTTAACAATTTACAGCTATAAGCGTTATCAGGTCAACGGTATAAGATAAAAGCCCCTGCTGGAGGGGCTTTCATCTTTTTTGAGGTCTCCCCGACCTTCACTTATCTTATGCCTGAAACGAAGATCCGCAACCACACGACCGTACAGCATTTGGATTGGTAAATGTAAACCCGGATCCCGTTAAACTTTCTTTATAATCTAGTTCCGTTCCGCTGAGGTAAACGAAACTTTTTGCATCAATAAGAATCTTTACACCTTTATCTTCAAAGATCTGATCGGTATCACTGTTGCGATCATCAATATCCAGGACATAGGAAAATCCCGAGCAGCCACCGCCTTTTACGCCGACTCTTAAAGCACTGTTTGCCCGGCCATCGCTTTTAATAATTTCCTTTACCTTATCAGCAGCTTTATCGGTCAATGTAATCATATATATCGCTCCTTTTGATAACAACCTCTATAACCATTTTATTTTTGAAGATATTTCATTCTGCGATAAAAAAATTATATTTTTATATGAGACCGTCCTTCAAGATCGTTAGGATTTCCGATCTTAAAACCGGATTCATCTTATGAGTTCCGCCTTATTGTGTAAGGGATTAAACTAGATCTTTTCCTGCAGGGTGCGCTTATCTTTTGGAAAATGCTGTGCGATATGGAGCGACAGCTCTTCCTCAATCGATCGGCCGCGATCCTTCGCATAAAATGTTCTGATCTTTTTTATGACTTCCTGTCTTTCCATTTTTCCTTCCATGATGGCCTCCCGGTTATTGTCAAAAATTTGCTGCGCCGCAACCGGTCTTGGGCCAAATTTAAACAAAACCTGATCCTGATCGTCGAGAAAGATAAATACCGGGATACCACTGCTGCCATTAGTCAGAAAATATGCCATGATGTCAGGGTTCTCATCTCTGAGAAGCACCTTTAATTCCCAGTCCGGTGCCGACTCAACGATCTTATGAATAACCGGCAAAAGTGCCAGAGAATCACTGCACCATGGTTCGGTAATAACCAATATTCTCTGCCGGTTAATATTTTTAATCTGCTGCTCTATGCTGTCTGAAACCGTATATTTTTTATAATGCAAGCGGTGCAAATCGGTATTTTCACCCAGCTGATCCAGATAAGAATCATATTTCATCGCACGTTTATAATATTCGGTTAACCGCATCAGATCTCCTCACAGACGTCTTAACATTATTCGATGCAAAATAGTTCGTTTTGTTACAATATAGAAAGGATCAAAACAAAAAAGAGGTCGCTTTACTTCCGGATTTTTTCGATTTTATAGGTGCTTCTGAGAACTTCACACATGGCTGGAAGGTAGGCGAGACATCCACCATAAATGTGGGGACGCTCCCCCGAAAATAATTCAGGCAGGCAGGAAATGGTATAAGTAGAATAGGTCTTTTTAAAACCATCCAGATATTGGAGCAGGCGGTTAATTACGTGCTGTTGCTCTCCCCGGATCTGCAGCACGGCATCACAATAGAGTCCGATTGCCCAGGGCCAGATGCTTCCATTGTATATGATCTCAGGGGACAGCTTTCCGTCGGGCGCAAAGCGGCCTGTATAGGCAGGATCATTGGTGGCAAGGGAACGTATACCGAGGGGCGTTAAAAGATCATCTTCGATTTTGGTAAGGACATTGTTACCCAGTTCCCGGTCCAGGATTGAAAAAGGCAAACCTATCAGGAAGAGCTGATTTACCCTCAGACTGGAATCCCGGTAATTATCGCGTACTACATCTGAGAAGCGGATCTTCTCAAAGTCCCAGAATACCTTCAAAAATGACTTGAGCACTACACGTGCCATATCGGCATATTTGCCCGCCAGTTTGGGAAGCTTCAACTGACGGCTGAAATATTCCATAATCTTCAGCGCATTATACCATAACCCATTCATTTCAAGCAACTTACCGTATCGTAGTACTTTACCTGCCTTATCTTTTAAAGGTATCCAGCTCGTATTGACGTCAAAACTACCCGTAACCAGCAATCCGTCACGATCAATATAGATATTCTCCCTGGTTCCCTTCCGGTAAGTATCAATAATGTCCCGAAAGGGTTCATAGAGTTTTTCCTCAACAAATTTTATATTTTTCGTTTCCCGATAAAGCAGATATGCATAGTTGATCAGCAGTAAACTTCCGTCACCTGTCCACCGGCCTGATTCATGATGTACTGGATTCAAGCTTACATACTCCGGCATCAAGCCATCTTTTACCAGTCCTAAAAGAGACTCCATGATCTGCAGATTTTTATCAGGTTTTTTTTCACTGACCAGAAGTCCGGGAGCGGAGAACAATATTTCCCGCACGGTAAGATGTTCACGTTGACAATTGATCAATTGACCGGAAGGTTCGACGGTATTTGACCCCGACATACGTTCGATACTTTTAGAGAGATCTTTGACAAATACCGTACTCCTGGTCAACCGGGGCTGGATGCTTCTGCGATAAGCCTTTTCTTTGCGATATAATTTTTCATAATCAAAGTCTTTGACCTCATCAACCGATATATAGAGATCAAATGAATCATATGCTTTCAGGATGCAGGTAAAAAATCCCGTATTAAAGAGATCTTCAACATCACCCCTTGATCCACTGTTAAGTTCAGGACCACCATATCTAAAATTATAATACCAGAGAGGGGCCTGGGCATAATCTCCACTGGTATAATAGATTTTTAATTCCGGTGTCTCCGGTGTTGGATTTATTTTGACTACCTTTCCGTCAAAATAGCTGTCCACATTGACATTTTGCGATTCACGGGCGAGCTCATTTATTTTCCTGCCGGCTAGGACCGGTTTCAATATAATTTTAACCGGAGGTCCTTGATTTTTGTTGGTATATCTGGTGATAAGTATGTTCTTATCACTTAATAAAAACACTGTTTTTTCGATCCTGCGGTTTTCTATCCGGTAGGTAAATCGGGGAAAGGGATCCATGCTGAAAGATTCAAGATATTTGTACCCCTGAGGATAGATCCCGCCAACGTAACTATTGGTGGAAATTTCAAATACCTGTTTATCAATAAAAACCGATTCTTCAAACTTGGATAACAGTACAAATCTGTCATTAGCTGCCATTCCCGGCGTGACATACAGGCCATGATACTGTCGCGTGTTCATTCCATATATGTTCGTGCACGCAAATACACCGCCGGGATTGATCTCCAGCCACTCCTTTTTGATACCTTCCTCAAGATCTGCACAAATGTCTTTATTAAAAAATATCTTCATATTCAGGATCTGTTGATCGCTATTAATTTTATAAGTAACCAGCTGAACGTTTTTACGGAAAATGTAATAGATTGTTCGTCGATGTCGAACAGGCTGGTATGGATGGGAGCAGAAATTTTTTCATTTCCTACCCCAACCCGAAAAAAGACACCGGGAACCTTCTCCAGAAACGACGAAAAATCTTCACCACCCATTGATCTCTTGGCCTCAACCAGCTGATCGGTATTCAGGATCTGATGCAAAATTTCTCTGGACATTTCCGTTAATTTCAGGTCATTGATAACGGGAGGAGTCCCCTTCCTGTAAAAAAAATCAGGTGTCAGGCCATATATATCGCAAGCATTTATCAGATTCAGCCTGATCATATCCAGCAAAGTATCACTCTGATCCGGGTCCGTAACCCTGAGAGTGCCTTCAGCAATAAAATTTTTGGCAATTGAATTGTAATTGTCACCGGCGGTGATTTTACCCACGGTAAACACAAATGGTGAGAGGTTATCCAACTTCCTGTACAAACCAGCATAGAGATCCTTCAGTACAATCATTCCGGCAAAAATCGGATCCGCACTTTCATTTGGTCTTGCACTATGGCCACCGGTGCCGGTAATGGATATTTTGAAATGTATACTCTGGGCCGTCATCCAGCCGGACGAAATTCCTATCTTACCGACCGGTAATCCCGGATCGGCATGTAATCCGAATATCGCTTTCATTTGATCAAGATATCCTGCATTGACAAAATCAATGGCACCCCCCGGGATTGGTTCTTCGGCATGTTGAAATATAAAACGGATATTCCCGGCGAGTTTGTCACGCAATCCACCCAAAACAACCGCAATACCAAGAGCTACTGTCGAATGAAAATCATGACCGCAAGCATGACTGATGCCCGTATTGACCGATTTATAAGGCACATCTTTTTCATCGGGGATAGGCAAAGCGTCCATATCAGCACGCCATACCAGCCATGGTCCATTGCGTTCGGTAATAAGATCAGCGCAAAATCCGGTTTCGCCTACCGTATGAAATTCAAATCCATTTACTGATTCCAGGCGATTTCTAAGATACTTCGACGTCTCGAACTCAACCCGTCCCAATTCAGGATGCCTGTGTAAATGATGGCGCGTTTCGATCAACTGGGCCGATATTTGGTCTGTCGCCGCTTTGATTTCCGAATATAATTCATTCATATTTTATCAAGGGAAATTTGAGTATTATTCCCATATCAAAGTGTGATGAATACGACAATTATCGCTAACTAAATTATGCACGGGGATGAAATTGTTCATAGACCTGTTTCAGGTATGACCGGTCAAGATGTGTGTAAATCTGGGTTGTAGATATATCGGCATGACCAAGCATTTCCTGGACTGCCCTCAGGTCCGCACCCCCTTCAAGTAAATGGGTCGCAAATGAATGGCGGAAAGTGTGCGGGTGAACCTCTTTCCGGATCCCGCTCTGTTGCACATATTGACTGATTATTTTCCAGAATCCCATACGACTCATAGCTGTGCCGCGCACGCTCAAAAAAGCATAACCTTTACCTCTTTGATATTTGTCAAGGTACGGCCTTCCCCGATCAAGATACTCACGCACCCATGCCAGCGCTCGCGGGGATGTCGGCACTAAACGCTCCTTCGAGCCCTTACCGAAGATACGCAGGAATCCGTCATCAAAATAGATTTCACGCAGGGGCAACTCTAATAATTCCGATATTCGCAAGCCACTTGCATAAAGAAGTTCGATCATGGCCCGGTCGCGTATTCCTGTAGTTTTTTTTATGTCAATGATATTCAAAATCGATTCGATTTCCTGAAAGCTTAATACGCTCGGCAGATGACGCCTTAATTTGGGGCCCTGAATATGTTCTGTCGGATCAGTCACAGCCAGATCCTCTGCAATCAGGAATCGATGAAATGACCTGATTGATGACAGGTTCCTGGCGATTGAGGAAGGTGTTAATCCCAATTCACTGAGGACCTGCAATAACCGGCTGACCTGATTCTCCTTAACTGCATCGGGCCGGTCTGTCCTGCGTGCGGACAAATATGCGATGTACCTCTCCAAATCCCTTTTATAGGCATCAATTGAATTTTCAGAAAGATTTTTTTCGTAGCGTAAATAGATCAGATATTGCTCAAGATACGCATTCATTTGGAAGATTGCTTCGAATCCTTGAGCAAATGTTCCGCCAATGAAAGTGCTATTCCGGAAAGCATGACTTCCGGACCGAGCTTTGTATAATCCATCGAGAGCAGGTTCGCATCTACATTGCTGTAGATAGAAAAGGCAGCGTCTTTTTCGACAATTATACCCGACAGGTGACCATTATGTTCTCCAATAAATGTCACTTCGCCGAGCATATCGCTGGCTACATATCCTGTACAGAAGTGCAGTTGGGCATGTCCGCTGGGGGTATAGACATTGACCATGTTGCCTTTTTTTAAGCCCATTGAAATATCCGGAAAGATCTCAAGTGTCAGTTTGCGCTGCTTTTCGGTATGCTCAAGAACCGTCCTGTACTGATTTTCGCGCCGTATAAATTTAGTCTGAAGGACCTGTTCGATTTCACTGATCTTTTGCTCGGTAAATTTGAATCCCATGCGAATACCCCAAAATGTTATCTGCCAATTTCTACGCAAAAAATTGCAGAATGTTATCAAGTTTTAAAAGTTGCTTGGAAAAAAACGGCTCACCATAATGACAGCCGATCTGACGTCCATAATAACGAGCCCTGATCTCAATCGATTCCAGAAAATCACTCTGATTTATATAGGTTTGCCTGCTACCATCCGCTGTATTTGAAAATTGTGACCCAAAAGCTTGAATGGCTTCCATCTTCCGGTCGAATACTTCTGAAATATCAACCACAAAACTCGGTTCAAAGGGCGTATGGAGCATGTAAAACAGGATCTTACCTGGCCGATGATGAGCATGTTCTGTTTCGATTTTCTGCAGGCCGGCATAGAACAGCGCATCGTTAACCAATCTGGATGCTGCTTCATGGTCCGGATGCCGGTCGATCCAATAAGGTATCAGACAGACTTTCGGTCGCATCTCTCTGACTACGGAAATGACTTTCAATCGATTTTCGATGGTGTTTGTCAGATTCCCGTCCTGAAGGTTAAGATTGTGCCGCATATCCAGATTCAGAACTTCAGCGGCCTGTTTGGATTCGCTCGCCCGCAGCTCCGGATTTCCATTGGTGCTCAGCTCACCGAGCGTCAAATCCACCACAGCAGTACTTTTACCTGCGGCCTTATATTTAAGCAGCAGTCCACTGCAAAACAATTCAGCATCATCAGGATGCGGACTGAATGCCAGGCAATCGATCACTTAAATCAGGTCTCCTGATTATTTCTGGGGAACGATTCCGGAATCAGGTCGATTCCCTATTGAGATAAAAATTTAATGAAAGAAAAGTGTAAATGAAAGATTTTATTAATGTTACTGAACTTTCATCCGGGTAACCGGAAAAAAAATTCCTGAATGTCTTATTCATCCTCAACGATGACGGCCGTCCCATAAGCAAGCACTTCTGCCGCATTCTGCATTATATAAGACGTGCTGAAACGTATGCCCACAATGGCATTTGCCCCTCGTGTTTCAGCCATCGCGATCATTCTGTCGATCGCCTGTTCACGCGCCTGTGCCAGCAATTTTGTATATTCCTCGATTTCTCCGCCAACTATGTTTTTGAACATGGCCACAATGTCCCGGCCAATATTTCGTGCCCGAATCGTGTTGCCTTCAACCAGCCCCAGAGATTTCACCACCTTCTTGTGCGGAATATCATCCGTATTCACGAGAATCATCTTTCAATCTCCCTGTACTTATCAATTTTTCGAATCATAAGCTTTTCACGTAAGATCGAGACGAACAATATGACAAAACCAATAATTAAGATAAATATGCCCCCTTTCAGGACCGGATGTATGGTCTGATTCTCAAAAATTTCCATCAGGAATTTCCATGCCCCGAAAGATAATAGAATAATGGCACCCACAGAAATAAAGATCCAACCTAATCCACGCTCAATGCGGTTATAAACGTGCTTCCAGTAATCATCCCAGTACATTTCTGGTAAATTTTTTAGTTTCATTTCGTTTGTTGCCTCCTTTATTTCAGAAAGCGATTGCACGGCATTCCGGAAACGGGTATCAATCTCAATATTTTTCCGCACCTGTTTGGCCTCTTCAGGACCCAGTTCACCGTCCAGGTAAGCCATCACCTTCAAGCTAATTTCCTCATCAGTCCAGTGAGATTGTGTCATTTTAGCGCCTCCAGGAGAACACCAAGTTTCTTTCTGGCATAGTAAAGCCGGGACATGACACTGCCGATGGGAATATTCAAAATATCACTGATTTCTTTGTAAGAAAAATCGTTAAACTCTTTCAGAACCAAAATTTCACGGTCCTTTTCTGACAATTGATTCAAAGCTTTCCATACCATCTCGCGCATTTCCGATTTTTCGAAGATCTCGTCCGGTTGGGTATCAGCGGGGAGGATAAAAGGCCGACCTCTTTGTTCTTCGATATCGCCGATCGGTACAACCCGCTTTCGCACCCGATGGTAATGGTTGATACAAATATTGCGTAAAATCTGATAAAGCCATGTGTAAAAATTTTTACCGGGCTGAAAGGAACTCAATGCTTTATAGGCGCGGTAAAATGCCTCTTGTGAAAGGTCCAGAGCATCATCGCTGTTACCGGTAAACAATAAGGCAGCATGATAAGCGCGGACCTTATATTTGTCAACGAGCACACGATACCGATCCTTCTTGCCCTTCTGGCAGTCACGGATCACATCCTGATCTTCATTCAAAGATTCTACATGTTCAGACATCTGATGTTACCCGCAAAACAAATTTTTATTCAATAATACTTTATTTTTTTTTGTGTTCATGAAGTTTATCGTTCACATCCGATATCAACCGCCCATTTTCAAAATACTGATAGATGTTTCTGCCCGGACAGGCCGTTTCGGTATAATCTCGGTGACTCTTTATCAATGATGGATCGATCGTGTACAGCTCACAGAAATAAACCAGGGCTCTGACCAATGCATCATACTGCTCGTCCGAAAACGGCTGTTCTTCATAATTTCCGATAACGGAAATCAACAAGTGCCCTCTCGGATCATAATCGGTATTTGTATCACCCGGAAATTCTGCCGGACGGCCTTCATAAATACGACCCTCAAGGTCAATGAGATAATGGTATGGAATATCTGTCCATTGCTTCTCGCCTCTGCTCCACTCCTGTAAATTTCGCAAATAAGCAGACGGATCTTTGTCCGGCGAGACGTAAACGCCGCTGTGATGAATGGTGATATATTTGATAGTGTGATTAAGTGTATCTTCGATTACCGGCAGGCTTCCCCACGCCTCCCGGTCAATAATTTGTAATTTTTCATTCCCTGCACAGGAAAGATGAAAAATAATTAAGACATGAATGATTAAAATAATCATTACATCAGGTAGCCTTTTCATTCTGCCTGCGCACTTTATTGACATACCAGATGAATGCGGATCCACCAAGAATAAGAAAAATGCTGATCATTTGAGCCTGTGAAAGAAACCCCAATATGTACTTTGGATCCGTGCGCCAGAATTCAGTGATAAACCGTTCGGCCCCCATAAAAATGGCAAATAAACCAAAAATTGTACCCGGTTTAAAATTTTTCTTTCGGATGGACCACATGACCAAAAACAGGCTGACCAACAAAACGGAGTCGTAAAGAGGTGTTGGATGGACCCGCTCCACGGTTGGGACCACGCCATTGGGAAAGGACATTGCCCAGGGAACATCTGAAGGGGGTCCGTAGCATCCGTCTCCCGACAAAAAACAACCGACACGCCCCATTGCCTGCCCCAGTAACAGCAACGGTCCCATAAGGTCTGCCACCAGTAAAAAGGACAATCCTTTTCGTCTGATCCACCACGTTACGGCAAGGAATCCACCGATCAATCCCCCATACCAGACAAGACCAGCCCCGGAAAATATGGTTCCCAGTAAATCTTCTCTCAGTAAATGCGGATTGATGATTATATAATATATTTTAGAACCAACAATGCCACCAATGATAGCAGCAATAATAATTGACCCGGCGTATTCTTTGTTCTTGCCAACCCTTTGCAGTTCCCGCTCAAGTAAATAACCGCACAATAGAAATCCCAGGGCTGCCATCAGACCATAACTGTATATGGTAACCGGACCGATTGTTAAGATCTCAGGATACATTTTCTTTCGCCTCTTTCTTATAAACACATAAATATTTTAATCCCCGGCTGCAATTAAAAAAGCGCGACAGACGCCCGGGATTATTAACGCATTCAGATAATTGAAGTTGTGATCAATCCGGTAAAAATGTATATTGCTTCATCATATTTATACATGAAATCCCTGTTTCCCGATGAGAAGGGCTAAATTTCCAAAAAAACCGGAATTAAAACAAATTTAAATTTTCGTTCTATCTCTTTAATTATTTTTGTAAATTAGTTAGTTCACTGCATGAACAAATTAAAGTATAAAGGTTTATATGGCAAAAAATGAACCGCGCATAATTTCCCGGGTGGAGGAAGGTGCATTGGCCCGTAGTGACCAGGCTCTGCGCTATCCCCCAACGGAAAAAGTAAATGTGATCGTCGTTGATAATTTTCCTGAACTGGGAAAGCTGACCGCGATGCGTTTCCTGGAATGGGCCCAGCAGAATGAAGGCTGGACAATTTCTCTGCCTACCGGTAAAACACCGGAACATTTTATCAAATGGGTAACCCAGTTGCTTACCACCTGGTCTGCGACAGCCACCAAAAAATTGCTTGAGGAGTGGGGTGTAGATCCGGGTCATAAACCGGATATGCGCAGCTTCCACTTCATCCAGATTGATGAATTTTATCCAATCAATACCCAGCAGCATAATAGTTTTTTCTATTATGTAAACAAATATTATGTCAAAGGTTTCAATCTTGACCCCCATAAAGCATTACTGATCAATCCAAACAGCATCGGGATTCCGGAAAATGAGACCCTCGAGACCATCTGGCCGGAGCACATTGTTGATCTTGACCTGAGAATTCGTCAGCCAAAAACGGCACAGGAAGAAAAGCAAAAACGGGTCCTTGAATCGGTCGATCAATTCTGTACCGAATATGAAAGCCGGATCCGGGCGCTCGGAGGGATCGGATTCTTTCTGGGCGGAATAGGTCCTGACGGGCACATTGGGTTTAATGTAAGAGGATCAGATCATTATTCAACCACACGGCTCACCCCGACCAACTATGAAACACAGGCAGCCGCAGCGGGCGATCTGGGCGGTATTGAAATCTCACGCAGCCGATTGGTGATCACTATCGGCCTTCAAACTATCGTGGCAAACCCGGCATCAGTCGCCATCGTTATCGCTTCCGGTGAAGCCAAGGCTAAGATTGTCAAAGATGCGGTCCAACAGGAAAAAAACAACGCATATCCCGCATCCGTCTTGCAGGATATGCCCAACGCCTGCTTTTATCTCACCAGAGGTGCAGCAAAATTGCTGACCGAAAGACGATATCTGGAATTAAAAAACGTTCCTCAGATCTCTCAGGAGGATGAGTATCAGATATTGTTTGATCTTGCTTTTGAAAAAAATAAAAAACTGAATGAGATTAACAAATCTGACCTGAATTCGGTGCGAAGCAGTAAACTTCTTTTAAATACCTATAAGGAAGGTATCTGGGATCGGATCCAGGCCTTTGATACTGAATTAAAAACCCGGTTTACTTCAACCCTGGATATACCCAAAAACAAGGTAATCCTGCATACGGCACCGCATCACGATGATATCATGCTTGGATACCTGCCTTATCTGGTCAGATTGATGCGTGAATCGACAAATATCCACTATTTCAATTACCTGACCAGCGGTTTTACGGCCGTTACGAACCGGTATATGCACAACCTTTTCCTGCAACTCAGGTGGTTCATGGGTAAACCGGAATTCAAAGAACTAACTGAAGCACATTATTTCGATCCCGGTAATCAACTTGGCCGTAACCGCGATGTATTCCTTTATCTGGATGGTGTCGCGGGATACAGTCATATCCTTAAAGAAGAAGCACAATCCCGTCGTCTGCTTCGCAATATGATCGAAATATTTGAAGAGGATAGTTTCAAGAATCTTATGAACCGTGTGGATGAACTGCTCAATTATTTCGCTACCCAGTATCCCGGTAAAAAAGATCTCCAATTCATACAGCAACTAAAAGGTATGACCCGTGAATGGGAAGCAGATATCCTCTGGGGTTATTTCGGATTTACCTGCGAGTCGGTGATTCATTCCCGTCTGGGTTTTTATAAGGGTGAGATCTTTACAGAGGAACCAACCGTTGACCGGGATGTCCTGCCTATTCTGAACAACCTGAAACGTATTAACCCGAATGTCGTTTCAGTTGCATTTGATCCCGAAAGCAGCGGACCGGATACCCATTACAAAGTACTTCAGGCAGTCGCACAAGCCCTGAAATTATACCGCAAAGAATCTGGACGCGAAGATATAGAAGTATGGGGATATCGGAATGTCTGGTTCCGCTACCATCCTTCGGAAGTGAATACATTCATACCGGTGACACTGAATACATTTGCGATACTCTATAATTCATTTATGAACGCCTTCGGTTCCCAGGCAGAGGCCTCATTCCCCAGCTATGAACATGACGGCCCTTTTGCCGAACTGGCTCAGAAAATTCAGGTCGAACAATATCAAATGATGAAAACGGTGCTCGGAAGGGAATTTTTCTATGACAGTGAGGATTCCCGCACACGGTCAACCCGTGGCCTGATATTTCTGAAGAAAATGAAACTGGATGAATTCTTCGAACGTTCCCGTGACCTGAGGCGGTTTACTGAGAATTTATAAAATCATTTGACCACCAAAGAAACATAGGAATTTAACGTAATTATTTTTAATGAAGTATCGGTAATTTCTATTTTCTGTGTTTTCTGTGGTTAACCCAATTATTATTATTTAATGGCACAGTACAATGAAATCTTATCGGAAAGAATTATGGTTTAATACCGACAGCCGGCGTGATTATATTAACATTACCCGCGACGTTGAAGATTGTCTGCGGGAAAGCGGCATTAATGAAGGATTGTGTCTCGTTAACGCCATGCACATAACGGCCAGTGTATATATCAATGACAATGAAAGTGGTCTGATCAGTGATTATGACGACTGGCTGGAGAAACTGGCTCCGCATGAACCGGTTTCACATTACAGGCATAACCGGACAGGTGAAGATAATGGCGATGCACACCTAAAACGTCAGATCATGGGACGGGAAGTTGTTGTGGCCATAACAAACGGACAATTGGATTTTGGTCCCTGGGAACAGATCTTTTATGCAGAATTTGACGGCAGACGCCGAAAACGTGTTCTGGTAAAATTTATCGGTGAATAAGATCAAGGCCGGTGTCAACACGACTGAAAAAGTCATGCAGACGCTGTTCAGCATCAAGCACATCCATCACCCGCATATTATTCATAGAATCCCACACAGCCTGGGTTGATACTTTCTCCAGATCAGCGACCTTTTTAAAGGTCCCCAGTTCCTTATACTTCCAGTATCTCTCAAACGTAACATCATTCCAACGGGCACGAATAGCACTCAATAAGGCAAAAATGGTATTTATTAACCCGTCCACCTCAGGTATATCTGTATTAAAGGCGATGAACTGCTTCTTTTTCTTAACCTCATTCAGCGCACTGCTCGCACGGTGAAATGCAGGTCCATCCATTTCTATGGGTATATCACTGCCCATGCGTTGTATAGCACCTCTGCCAATGCCGTATCTGAGACGCAATGGAAAGAGCAGACGCTCAAATTCAAAAATAGAATTTAATGCACTCTGCATATCTCGCAGGACACCCTGGAATTCATCACCACGGGTTATCATAAATGGTGCTTCGATCCGATCATCGTAGTCTTCATTAACCTGAATAATAGCAGATTTAAGGAACAGCTGGCCTTCGTATCGTTCATCGAGACCCATTTTACGGGACCCGCGGACATCCGCGATTACAACAACAAAGTTTTCCTGCATGGTCTAGGTATACGCTATTTTAAATTTACTCTCCAGTATATTCGGTTCACTCGCGCAGCTGATTTCTTCAACATCCAGGATCTTCGCACCGCACAACCGCATGCTTCCCTCAATAAAACCAAGTTCACTCATACAAACACTTTCAGGAATGTTCTGCCCATAATCTATGGTGATCAACAGGCTGCCTCTCCCGGTTTCTTCAACCTTCATTTCACCTGAGCCGATAATGGCACTCCGCAGACGCGCATACTGTTCGAGGAATTCAACCGGTTTCTTTTCGTCAATATAAAGCTGAAAGAAACGGCTCATCAGAAATTCAGCACTCCAGGCTCCCAGTTTCCGAAATTCGGAAACATCCCCTGCGAAATGCTCTTCCAGCAGGATACGGTCAATTTCAACCAGGGTATTATCCGGATACAAATTGGCCCCGTCAATGGGCTGCCGCACGAAATTTTGCTCTTCCGTGCTTATTTTTTTTAAGAACTCTTTATAAATAGAAGGTCCTTTGAGATTTTCCAGATACTCCAGGCGGCTCAGAAGTGCCAGACCTTTTACATGTGACATTTTTTCACCCTACTGTTTTTGAATAAACTTTATAAGTTCTTTTTTAAAATCATCTTTTACCTTGTTATTCCAGTTATCAGGATGCATAATGCCGTTGATAAAATCTCTTTTGCCCCCGCCTTTCAATCCGAATTTACCGTGAATATGACTGATCATCTCATTACCATCGATCCCGCTGTCCGATGGTGTGCGAAATACAAAGTAATATTGATCCGCTGTCTGTCCCGGTGCAACAAAGTAACAGGGTAAATTTTTCCGGTCAACCCATATTGCTGAAATATATAGTAAATCAGCGGGATTTAGATCCGTAAATTCATAAAAACCGATATTGTCCCTGGATTCTATTTTATCTGCCAGCAGGTCCAGCCATTTTACGTTCAGTTTATGAGCATCCTGTTTGACCTTTTTTAATTCATCCTTCATGCTGCTGATCCTGAAAGGAAGATCCGTTAAGCTCGTATGCAACTGCTCCGCCAGAGTCTTGCTCACATGCTCCAGCTGATCAATATAGTTATAGGCCTGGATACCGATCTTTGCCAGTACACGGGTGTGTTTTCGGATTTTTTCAGTACCAGTTATCTTGATCAACCCCACTTCAGATGTATTCTGCACATGTGTCCCGCCGCAACCCGTACAATCATGATCCCCGATAAATAACAGCCGGACAAGATCATGCTTATATTTTATATCCCTCCTGACGGGATATCTATCCAATTCTCGGATCGGCACCATCCTCGCCTCGACGGGTACCGCATCCCGGATGATTTTATTGGCAGATATTTGTGCGCTATTCAGCTGCTCATCGGATATCATTTCTGCCTCAAGTTCAATCATGGTATCCGTGGAACCAAGATGTACTGAAACTGTTTCAAATCCCAGATCATTGGCAAAGCAGGCCGACAGGATATGTTGTCCGGTATGTTGCTGCATATTGGCGTATCGCCGGTCCCAGTCGATTTTGAGATGTGCCTTACCGGATATTTCCCGGTCGATCTGATGCCAGACATAATTATGCTTTAATTGTACATTATGCACCGGAAAATTATTAATACTCCCCCTGTCCGGCGCCTGTCCACCACCTTCCGGATAAAAGATAGTCTCAGTGAACCGGACCCACACTTTATCATGTTCGTGATGTGTATCCACCAGCTGTGTTTCATATTCACTCAGATATGAATCTGAGAGATATAATTTATCGATCGGATGGTCAGGCATTAGCAGATCTCATGACGGGTAAATATTCTGAATCTAATTCACCGGACCTTCAATGATTTCATCAGAATATACCAATAGTCAGAGAGCAATAATTGAAACCGGTCAGTTTGTGATCAGAAATGAGATGGGGAGCTGCATTTTTCTCATTCCCGAAGACTGCCGGCATCTAATTCACTCTCTTTAGTGAATAAATCAAACCTTAATTGATAAGAGGAATCAATGAAATTTAAATTTTAAAATAAAACAGGTATTACAGCGTATAAAAATCTTCAAAACGAATTTTGAAATCTGCCGGAAAATATTCACCTGATTCGGCGAAAAGTTCGTATTTGCCTTTATAATCATTCCGTACCACCCGCTCCAGAACTTCCATCATAGAATCAATTTCTTCTTCAGTATTATACATACCGAAGCTCATTCTTACTGCGCCGGGGATGGTACTTCGATCGTGGTGTAAAATTCGTTCTTCGAGAACCTTTGTTTCTTCAACGGTAACACCCAGCAGACATTTTACATATGGATGTGCACAAAAACATCCGTTTCGAACCCCTATACCACCTTCATAATTCAGAATTGCGCTGACCAGGGCATGGGGTTTACCCAGTACATTGAATGAAACGACGCCAAGGCGATTCATCGTATCATTCTCATCGACCGAACCATAAAGTACCAGTCCGGGAATTTTTTTCAGTCGTTTCAGGGCATAACGAGTCAGGTCCGCTTCATGCCGGGCGATTGCATCCATTCCAATATCCATGATCAAATTCAGGGCTTTGGCCAGGGCAATTGTACCGGCCACATTCGGCGTGCCTGCCTCTTCTTTTTCCGGAGCATCGGTCCAGTAAGCATATTCTTCAGAGACCAGAGCAACCGTACCGCCACCGACCATGTCGGGATCACCGTCATTAAAAGTTTCCTTATCCGCGACTAAAACGCCAAGTCCGAAAGGTGCGTAGATTTTATGTGCTGAAAAGGCCAGAAAATCGATATGTTGGGGATGATCCGTCGGTTTGATATCGATACTTCTGTGGGGTGCTAATTGTGCTGCATCGATCATTATTTTGGCGCCGTGGGCATGTGCCTGTTCAGCAATCGTGTAAATATCGTTGATATACCCGGTTACATTAGAAGCCCCTGTTATGGCAACCAGACCGACTTTTCCGTCATATTTTTTCAGTTTACGAAGATAGTCCCCATAATCCAGTCTTCCCTGCTCATCAACGTCCACATGTACAACCGGTTTCCGGAATCGCCAGGGCAGATCATTGGAATGGTGCTCCATTTTTGAGACCAGAATGACACAATCTTCCGGCAGGGGCAACCGGTGGGCCAGTTTATTGATCGCCTCTGTCCCATTTTTCCCGAAAACTACCAGATGATCATTCATATCCGCATTAAAAAATCTGGCTACGATCTCCCTGGCCAGATCAAAATAGTGGGTACTTAACTGGGATTTAAAACCGGTACCACGATGTATATTGGAATACCATTCCATGAATTTGTTCATGGAATCAAGTACCGGTCTCAGGGTTGGTGTGCTTGCCGCATTATCAAAATTTACGTATGGTACGAGGTCTCCGTTCAGGAGTGGAACTTTTTTATCTATGCCAACAATCTGTTCTTTAACATTTTCGATCGTAATATGATCAGACGTTATCATGTCAGGGTAACTCCTCCGCTCAAATCGTAATAAAATTCCACCGCAATTCGAATAATACCACCATGATTATCAGGATCAGCAGCGTATTCTTTTCAATCCGCAAAGCCGCGTTAAAATCTCCCTTGAGACGGTTCCGTTCGGGGTATGGGGATAACCTGGGGTAAAAGCGTGGGACCGACTGCAGATACTGTTTGTATTCTTCGCCAAATTTGTCAGCGAGCAGTTTTTCCTCATACCGGGCAAGACTGATATACTGGATAGCAAAGAAAAATACAGCGATCCACAGCAAATGCGGCAGCAATCCTCCGGCAGCAATCACAATACCGATATATATCAGAATGTTGCCGAAATACTCTGGATTTCTAATAAACGCATAGGGTCCATCAGTGATAAGAACATCATTTTTTGTTAATGTTATACATATGTAAGCTGCCCCGAAAAACCTGAGCAGCAATCCGGTGGCAACCAATAATCCTCCGAAAATTTGCAATCCTGGATCTGCACTGGCAAAAAACCATGCAATAACTATGAATGGAATCGGCGTATATCGATGCAACTTGAAGAATATATTACTCATTTTCAGGATTTTGACCTTTCCATAACGAGGGTTGTATGTTCATCAATTTTGGTCAGAACTTTATTTGCCAAACGCAGTGCCGCAAGTCCTGCTTTGCCATCAACTACAGGCGGAATACCGCTGTCAATACTCTCTGTAAACGCACTGAGTTCCTGTTTCAGCGGATTAATACCGCCCCGCTGCAACTTGTTATATTTAATCTCCTTTTTGATACCACCGGCATCGATCTGTCCCAGTGAAAAAGCCAATGTTCCATCATTAAAATTCAATTTACCACTCTCTGTGGTGTAAAATATCTCCGAAAAACCATCGACAAAATCCAGCGAGATATAGGCATTTGGCTGAAATATGCGCATTTTACGCATCTTTTTATTAGATATTCTGCTGGCAGTAACATTGGCGACACAACCGTTGGCAAATTGAATCCTCGCGTTGGCTATATCAACTGTATGGGAAATGACGCCGACTCCGCTGGCATCGATCTGGACAGCCTCACTCTTTACAAGGGAGAGGATCAGATCCAGATCATGGATCATCAGATCAAGAATTACCGCCACATCGGTGCCTCTGGGATTGAAAGAGGCCAAACGATGGGATTCAATGAATATCGGGCTGAGCTCCACATCTGACAGAGCCAGAACAGCCGGATTGAATCTTTCGATATGGCCAATCTGCAGAATCCGCTTTTTCTCGTCAGCAAGACTGATTATTTTTTCGGCTTCTTCTTCTGTAGAAGTGATGGGTTTTTCTAAAAATATGTGTAGCTCTGATTCAAGAGCTTTTTGGGCGAGCTCAAAATGGGTCGTGGTCGGAGTGACAATATTCACCGCCTCTGCAGCCTGCAGCAATTCCTCATATGATTCAAAGGACTTTACTTTGAGTTCTGCTCCTATCCGTTTTGCCTTCTCCTGATCGATATCATAAATACCAACCAGTTCCGCCTGTTCAATCTCCCGATACAGACTTGCATGTAATTTTCCAAGATGCCCCGTTCCAACTACACCAACCCGGATCTTATTCATTCCCTGAATCCTTTATGTCCTCAATTTGCACTAGTTTATAATCATCATCGTCATATTCATCGATAAAAGTGAGTTTTTGTTTCAGAGTATTATAATACCATACCTCATATGGCTTGACATGCACACTTGTCCGGTTGATTTCCTGCCGGTCAGGTTCACCATAGAGCAGGAACGATTTTCCCCTGTCCGTTTCCCATCCCTCTCTGAAGCGTTGGCCATATTTACGGTTCACCTCATCTACGCGCTGAAAAAAAGTGAACAGGATCTCATTGAAGGGTGTATCCGGGTCGGGGTCTTTTGCTCTCCAGTAGTTTGTAAACCAGACCCCCAGGTCATCATAAGAAAGACCTTCGGCCTCGCTCAATTCATCCACACTTAATATATATTGCATGGGACGCAGGGCCAGATCATAACGATATAAATAGACCGGTTTCTCAAACCAGACCACTTCGAATTTTTTCTCGATCTCCAGGATACGTTCCCCATATCGGATTCGATACCTCAGTACAAATATACCTTCAGGAAGATATTTCTTTTCAATTTCCTCCCGGAACGATAACACGGGTTCTGTCGGCAGGTACCGGTATATTCTCTGTCGCAGAATTCTACTTGCGTCCTCTTTCAAGTGGACGAGTTTTGACGTAATGATCAATGAATCCCGGGCACCGGTTTGAAGCTCAAAATAAGCCTTAATATCACGGTTGAAATCAACCATTGGATCACGTGATCCGGCAATGACTTCATCTGACCGGCCGGTCTCAGGATTCAGCAATTTAACCGAAGTATGCTTTACTCCCCCCGGTTCGAATTCAGGGATCACAAGCGGCCGTGAGTTACGAAATCCCTTTTGAGTACCTGCGTCGGACACTTCCAGAAAAACCTGATAACTTCCCGGTGCAAGATCGATCGTAAATCGCTTTTGATGATTCTGGTAAATTTTTCTTGAATTAGTCTTCTCAAATTCTTTTTCCCAAACCGATTCTTTCCATACTCTCGAAAACACAGCTGATTCGGTGCCACTTTTTTTGATCGTCAGGGTAATATGATACACCGCCTCATATGTATCCTCCACCTTGGTAAACTGAAAAAGATCATTTTGTATATTTAACGTGAATATTAGCTCAGACTGCCGATTTTCATTGGCATAAGAGAGATAAAAATCGTAATAGACCGGCGGACGGTAATCAATATCAAATCCGTATTCAGTCGGACGTTTACCTGGGATCTGAGCGTATGAGAGGAAATAGGAAAAAAGTAGTAGTAAGAAGGTAAATTTTTTCATTCGGTCACCAATATAGGTTAAAAATTTAAAGCTTACAGCACATTAAATCAAGCCGCTAAGTCTTGAATTATCTTATATGTAAGTTATGAAAATAAACGGCTTTCCTTCACATAGGTTCCCGTTTTTTAAATACCACTTTACATTAAAATTTGTGTTATTTACCTTTAGGTTCTTTATGGAAAGCACATATATGAGAATATATATACTTCTTTTCTGGCTGGCTAGCCTGACAGGATTTTGTTCAGCAGATTTACAATTTCAGATCGAATATCCAGGAGTAGTGCTCAGCGGTACGCCTTTCGCCATCGAACTGACATTGCAGGACAGTACCGGTAAAAAAATATTAGCCGACACTACATTTTTAGCCACTGGAATTTATCGTCTGGACAACGGCGAGGTTTTGCCCCATGATCTGATCGTTTTTGAATCCGGCAGTGGATCGCTAACGGATGTTGTTTTTACGGAAAGTGGCCGATACGTGATAGGAATAAAGGATACCGGTTGGCAAAGGGAGATCCGCGTCATTCCCGGCTGGTTGAGTCTTCTTCCGGCTTTTCTGGCCATTTTATTGGCATTACTCCTGCGTCAGGTTCTGGTAGCACTTTTCGTTGGTGTCTGGGTCGGAGCAGCAATCATAGCTGATTATAATCCTTTCTACGGTTTTTTAACGGCCTTAACCGATTATATTGCCCATGCACCCGCCGATCCGGAAAAAATGTCGATTCTCATATTCAGTCTCATGCTTGGAGGTATGGTCGGGGTAATCTCAAAAATGGGGGGCACCCAGGGCATTGTTGAAAGGCTTTCAAAATTTGCCAACAATACCCGCCGCGGGCAATTGGTAACCTGGCTGATGGGTGTATTCATCTTTTTTGATGACTACGCCAATACCCTGATCGTTGGCAGTACGATGCGGCCTCTGACGGACCGGCTGAAAATCAGCAGAGAGAAATTATCCTATCTGGTAGATTCCACAGCCGCACCTGTCGCCAATATTGCTGTAATATCGACCTGGATCGGATTTGAAATCAGTCTGATCGGTGCCGCCTTTATTGCTCTGGGCATTCAGGATAATGCTTATATCACCTTTTTCAAAACCATCCCTTATAATTTCTATGCGATATTTGCCATTATTATCGGATTAACTATAGCACTCAGCGGAAGAGATTTCGGTCCCATGCTTGCTGCAGAAAAACGTGCCAGGAGAACCGGTGAAGTGCTTGCACCGGGCGCCACACCGATTTCAAATCTTGACACGAAGGAAGTTATGGCCGAAGAGGGAATCGAAAAAAAATGGTACAATGCATTTATACCGATTGCTGTTGTAATCATCGCAACCCTTGCCGGCCTGTGGTTTACCGGCCTCCAGTCCGTGAGGTCAGAGCTGGTGGATACCACTAAAATGGGTTTTATCCGCTACATCAGCACGGTCATTGGTCGGGCAGATTCTTATGCCGTGCTCATGTGGGCTTCATTCCTGGGCGGAGTGGTCGCCATTCTTATGGCCTTAATTCAAAAGCTGCTAACGCTTGAGGCCAGCATATCTGCCTGGATCGGAGGCATAAAAGCAATGCTTCTGGCTGCCCTTATTCTGACCATGGCCTGGTCTATCGGTAATATATGCAACGACATGCATACAGCTGATTACGTGATCGGACTTACCAGTGATTATTTATCTGCTGGTATGGTCCCATTTTTATCCTTTTTGACAGCAGCTGTCATCAGTTTTGCTACCGGAACCTCCTGGGGTGTAATGGCGATCCTGATGCCAATTGTTATTCCAATGGGCTACCTATTGCCGCAAGCTGACCCATCATTCAGCGCAGCCCAGCAACAGGCCATTTTTCTCGGCACCATTGCATCGGTGCTTTCCGGGGCGACCTTTGGAGATCACTGTTCGCCAATTTCTGACACCACAATTATGTCATCGATGGCCAGCGGTTCCGATCACATTGATCATGTACGAACCCAATTACCTTATGCGCTGCTTGGTGGTGCCATGAGTCTGATCTTCGGTTACTTTCCCATAGGACTCGGTATCACCGACTGGATCGTTTTGCCAGTCGGCATTATATTCGTTATTCTGATCATACGCTTGGTGGGGAAGAAATCGGAAACCTAACAAAATTCAGCTAAAAGTAAATCGAGGGTCGGATCATCAATATACTTGTACAGTCTGAGTTTTTTTGAAATCCAGCAACAGCGCCACTTCAGCCAGCGGCTGTCTGAGGTTGGTGAGCTCGTTAGCGGCCTGGGAATAACGGCGGTCAGGCGGATCTGTTCTGAAAGCGTAAGTGCACTCACAGATTTTCCAAAATAAAACTGCGCTGCGGCTTCCACCCCGAAAATACCCGGTCCGAATTCAATAACATTCAGGTAGATAGTAAAGATCCGATTTTTGCTCAATTTTTGCTCAAGGCGCCCGGCAATAAAGTATTCCCTCAATTTCCGCAAGAACGACCGATCTGTTGAAAGATAAAGATTTTTCGCCAGTTGCTGGGTGATCGTACTGGCGCCACGCACTATTTTACCCTCTTCCCAGTTCCTTTTGATCGATTCCTCCAGTTCATCAAGATCAATACCTTCATGAAAATAAAAATTCGCGTCTTCACTTATCCTAACGGTCTTTTTCAGCATATCGGGAATTTTGCTGAACGAGACCCATATCTTCCTGACTCTATATTTTTTGCCGGTCACCTGTGCTTCTTCCTGTCGTTGTTCGATCAATGCGGTTGTCCCGGGATTATTTTTTACCAGATCACTTACATCGGGAAGGGTCACGTAAAACCATAAACCGAAGATTAAAAGGAGAAGTATGCCGGTCAGAAAAATACGGAAGAACCAGGTACGCATAGATTGATTGAATGAGCTTTATTTAAATTGATCCGCCACAGGAAATATTCCGAATATCCCGCCAGTGTGGATAAAAAGGATATTTTTTCCCGGCAATTCTTGTCTGGCTATACTGGCCTCCAGGCCCCTGAAGGCTTTAGCACCGTATACCGGATCCAGGATTATCCCCTCTTCTCGTGCGAAGGATTTGATCAGGTTTATTTCTTCAGGACCGATCAGACCGTATCCCGCTCCCACATGGCCATCAATGATGTTGATCTCATTGTCGGCGAGATGAAGACTGATGGCATATTTCTGACTGAATTCGTCTATGATGCGCATGATCTTCTCCCGGAAATATCCGGCATTATCACAAACATTCACAGAAAAAATATCAATGTCACTGGCCATCAGAATTTTACCGATCAGCAGACCCGCATGTGTTCCACCTGAACCTGTAGCCACAACAACGGTATCAAAGGCTAATTTTTGTTTGCGTGACTGATAGACAATTTCTTCAAAACAGCGGATATAGCCCCACGCCCCCGTTGCATTGGATCCACCCTCCGGTACAACATATACATTTGCTTTTCGACTTGCTTCCTCCAGCATGATCCGGTCGATATCCTGATAGGCTTCAGGGGTTACAAATTCAATCTCGGCACCTGAGAGCAGATCAAGAAAATAATTACCGGTCGGCTGCTCCGGCCTTGTTCCTCTTAAGAACAATCGGCATTTGAGACCAAGTCGTGCCGCCATAAAGGCCGTTGCACGGCAATGGTTCGACTGGAGCCCGCCACATGTAATAACATAAGTACAATCCTGACTTATCGCTTCCTGCAGCAGAAAGTCCAGTTTGCGGACCTTGTTACCGCTCAATTCCACGCCAGTCAGATCATCTCTCTTCATCCAGAGGTGGTAGCTACCATGTTGATCCGATCTGTTTTTTAGATAATGAACCGGAGTTTGCCGGCGGGCAAATGAAAGATGATCTGGGTATGATATCTCGAACATCGGACGTTTGATAAAGGATTATTATGTAATTCAATTTTTATCCGGTCAGCATTTCAACCGGCTCTTTATCCATCCACACAGCTCAAGGTGATGGAGTGGGAAAAACCAGGAAATATTTAAAAAGATCCTAACTTAATGATGGAAAGATAATTCATCCGTCAGTTTCACTTAGTCTGTCAAATATAATGCCCCTTCGTCGATCCAGACCCTAACGCCATTGGTATTATTGGCATTGAGATACGGTCCATCAAGTGGCATTTGTGCTTTTCCAAGGTAATTATCCAATAAGATCGGATACAAAAAGCTGCCAATGGCGTTCCCGGGTTCAACCAACCTTACCGGACCAGCATCTGTATTATTCACAATATGTGTTAGAATATCCTGATAATTCGTCAGATCCAATCCACCCTTCTGATCGACAGTGGAATGACATCCATTTTGGCTGGCACATTTTGCCAGTAGCAGCGGTCCGATGTGTTCCTGGAAAGAAAGGTTGCTGTCGGGTAAAACAAATTCTTTATCTGACGGATCCGTGCTATTATCACTGCAGGCGACCACAATGACCAGTAAAGTTATAAAAATCAGATAGTATATCAGGGTATTTCTCGTATTAAAAAGCATCTTAATTTCCTAAGTGGCTAATTTGAAACAAGTTATACGGCTTGAATTATCAACCTATTTTTGTTAATTTAAGTTGAAACTTACCATTATTCTTGCTTAATTTCAATATACTCGCTTTTTTATAAAGGAACCCGATGAGCGAAAAAAAGCCTGCGCGTATTTTGATCGTCGAAGATCATGCTGAAATGCTCCAAGTCCTTCGAAAATTCCTCACCGAAAAAGGATTTGTGATACAGGAAGCTTCCACAGGTGAGACCGCCCTCGAAATGATCTCTCAGGACGTACCTGACATTATTCTTCTTGATATTATGTTGCCTGGTATTTCCGGCATCGATGTCGCAAGGGACATTCGCTCCAATGGGAACCTAGAGCATTATATTCCAATTTTAATGCTTTCTGCAAAGAGTGAAATCAAAGATGTCATCACAGGTCTGGAAGTTGGTGCTGATGATTACATAATAAAACCGTTCAGTTTTGATGAACTTATGGCGCGGGTTAATTCCGCCATTCGGATCAAGAAACTGAATGATGATCTGCGCACACAATCAATCGAACTGGAAAATGCCAACCAGAAGATCTATCAGCTGAATCAGACACTGATCGAGAAAAATAAGGAACTGCGAAAAAAAATATATGATCTAAGAAACATCTTTGATGTTTCGCTGGAGTTGCACTCCATCATGGATGTCAACCGTCTGATAAATTCCACACTCTTGTCCCTAATCGGTAAATTCAGCTGTAAAAGTGCCTTGTTCATGTACGCAGGGAAGAAAAACGAGCAGCGTCTGGTAGTATTAAACTCAAAGGGATTTTATAAAACGGAGACGGACGATCTGGTCATTCAAAAAAGTGATCCTCTGATAAAATATCTGAATGAAAACAAATCCCCAAATATGCTGGCCAAACTTCCCCGTGAGATACTAGGCTCTGCCGGGGCGAAGGGCCTCAAGAAACTGAATATTGAGCTGATATCGCCAGTCTCGATCGTACATAACAATGAAGAAGCGCTGATCTGCCTGGGTCCCCGGGTAAACGACAAACCCTATACAGAAAATGAACTCGAATTGCTGATCACCATCAACAACATCGTTTCTATCGCCCTCTCGAATGCTTCCCTTTATGATGAAGTTATTGAGCTCTCCTATACCGATGGTATGACCGATCTGCATAACTACCGCTATTTTGAAATGCGTCTTCGGGAAGAGGTCCTGCGTCATGCGCGTAATAAGCAAGATGTTTCTTTGATCATTCTGGATGTGGATTTCTTTAAGAACTATAATGACACACTTGGGCATCAGGCAGGTGATGAGGTATTGAAAAAACTCGGTAAGATCCTGAAAGAGACCGTCCGTGAGAATGATATTGTTGCCCGTTATGGTGGGGAGGAATTTGCGGTTATTTTACCTGGTGTAAGCCGGGACGGTGTCATCATCCTGGCTGAGCGTGTTCGTGCACATATCGATGAAGCCTCATTCGTTAACGAAGAAGTCCAGCCATCCGGCAAAGTTACCGTCAGCGTCGGAACGGCATCATTGCCGCTTGATGCGGAAGATGTGACCGATCTGATCCGTAAGGCCGATACCGCACTTTATGCTGCCAAGAGATCCGGCCGAAACCGTGTTATACAGTATTCGTCGGATTTGACTTAATAAAAATGAAAATAGGTATAACCTGTTATCCCACATATGGCGGCAGCGGTGTTGTTGCAACGGAACTTGGAAAGAAACTGGCCGAACTGGGCCATGAAATTCATTTCATCTCCTATGCACTTCCCTACCGCTTAAATACTTTTACAACCAATATTTTTTTTCACGAAGTTGAAGTTCTGCATTATCCGCTCTTTGAATATCCCCCCTATTCATTGTCGCTGGCTTCAAAAATGGCCGAGATCATCGAGTATCAGAACCTTGACCTGTTACATGTGCATTATGCCATCCCCCATGCTACGAGTGCTTTCCTTGCGAAGCATCTTCTGGAAAGCAGAGAAATAAAGGTGATCACTACATTACACGGGACCGATATCACCCTGCTGGGCAGTGATCCTTCCTTTTTTAAGATCACAAAATTCAGTATCGAGCAAAGCGATGGGATAACCGCGGTGTCAAACTACCTGAAAAGAGAAACCAAAGATGTCTTTGGAATCAAGAAACATATTGAAGTAATCCCGAATTTTATTCCCTTTGAGGTCAGCACACCGATCAATCGGAATGATCTGCGAGCCCGATTCGCCGGAGAGGACGAACATATCATTACGCATATATCAAATTTCCGGCCCTTGAAGCGCATTTCGGATATTGTTCCGATCGCTCAAAAATTATTACCAAAACATAAAATAAAAGTATTAATGGTAGGGGACGGCCCGGAAAGGTATCATGCCGAGGAGCAGGCACGCCAGGCGAATATCTGGGAACAGATAATATTTTTGGGTAAACAGGAAAATATCAAGGATATCCTGTCGATTACGGATATTGCTTTGTTTCCAAGCGCTTCTGAGAGCTTTGGACTCGCAGCCCTGGAATCCATGGCATTTGGCATCCCGGTGATTTCTTCTAATGCCGGTGGACTTAACGAAGTCAATCAAACCGGACTGACCGGGTATACCGTTAATGTGGGTGAAATTGATGCCTTTGTCGCGGCATTTGAAGACCTTTTGCAGGATCCTGATAAAAAAGCAACAATGGGACGCGCGGCTCAGAAATTCGCCCGGGATCATTATGCCGCCGAAATTGTAATTCCTAAATATCTTCAGTATTACGAAACCGTTATTCGTGGATAAACGGCCATTAATCATCGCCCATCGCGGCGATCGTAAAAACCATATTGAGAACACAATCCCGGCATTTGAAAGTGCCCTGGATCAGGGTGCAACGGGCCTGGAATTGGATGTTCGTGCATGTGGCAGCGGAGAGATTGTGGTTTTCCACGATTTTTCACTTAAGAGAATGTTCAATGTACCGGGGTATGTTGGAAAAACAAAATTGGCCCAACTCCGGAAAATTTCTTATCACACGAGTAAACCACCGGCATACATCGATACCCTGGATGCTTTTTTAGATCGCTTTAAAGGAACTGTTCCCATAAATCTCGATGCCAAGACCATTCATTTTTTTGATTTTACTTTTGCCGATAAACTGATCGGTATTATTAGAAACCATAATGTGTTTGATTCCGTCTGGATTTCCTGCTTTAATCCTTTTTTACTGCAAATCCTGAAACTAAAATCCAAAAGGATCCGTACCGGCTATCTTTTTCAGCGCACCACCTGGCTGCACACGACATATGATCTGATTACGCTTGCGGATGCCTGGCATCCTCACCACAGAGTTCTGACCGATTGGCTGGTGGAGCGGGCTGAAAAAAACGGCAAGGAATTATACGTATGGACTGTAAATGATCCCGAAGTTGTAAAGCGTGTGAGCAAATTCCCGGTAAGAGGTCTGATCACTGATGATGTGAATTTGCTTAAAACTGAAATAGAAAAAAATTTATATTAATTTGTCGAGTCTGTCCTTAAAAATGCTATAGGTATCCTGATCCCACAGGCAGAATACCACCTTTTCAAGTTTTGTCGGTCTTTTCAGAAACTCCACGACTATAGTTAACATGATCTCCGCACACTTCCCCACCGGAAAGCCAAACACACCTGTGCTGATTGCCGGAAATGCGACCGATTTCAGATCGTGTTCCTCCGCAAGCAACAGACTGTTCATCGTTGCATTGCGTAACTTGGTATCTTCATCGCCTTCCCCCATACGGGGACCGACCGCATGTATGACATGCTTTGCTTTCAGGTTTCCACCACCGGTCATGACTGCTCCGCCTACATAGGTTCCGCCCAAACGATCACATTCTTCCTGTATCGAATCGCCTCCTTTCTCACGAATAGTACCGGCAACACCTGATCCAAGGACAAGCTGAGCGTTCGCTGCATTGACGATGGCATCCACATCCTGGTCGGTAATATCACCCTTCACAAGCAATAATATGGTATCATTTATTTTATATTCAGACTTCATCTTATGTTTTCCTGACCTGGGTTATTAAAACTTTTTATGGCTTTGTCAACATCATCAAAAACCATAAAGATCTTATTCAAATGAGTCACATCAAAGACATTTTTAACCTGTGGCACCAGACCACAAATGCGGATGTTTCCTTCATGACGTACGGCAAATTTGTGTCCCGCAAGCAAAGCGCCGAGGAAAGAACTATCGGTAAATTCCACATTACTCAAATCAACAACGATATGTTTATTGCCTTTCCCGATTTCCCTGGCGAGTTTTTGCTTAAGCATTTCCGAAATCTGCGAGGTCGCCCGACGAATTATTACACTGACAATCAGAATTCCGTCACTTTTGTACGTGCGGAAATCAACCGTTGTATTTTGCCCTGTATCCATCCCGTTAATTCCGGTTCCTGTCAGAACGTGCTAACAAATTACACAAACGATCCTGAAGGAGGTTTATAGAGGATGTCGGAACGGTATAATGGTTTACCAGAAGAGAAAATATGAATCGTTCTCCTCCATCGGATTCCACGTATCCGGAAAGATTTCTGACATACCCGACCGTTCCTGTTTTAGCATGCACCTTTCCGGCTGCATTGGTCCCTTTCATTAGACGTCTCAGAGTACCATCCACACCTGCAATTGGCAGTGTCTCGTAAAATATGTCGAAGTCGTCCCGGTGTGCCATATATCTCAGGAGAATGACCGTTGCACTCGGAGAAATAAGGTTCTTTCTTGAAAGACCGGAACCATCCTGCATAATGAATTCAGTCTCCGGAATCCCTATACCTCCCATCGTCCGGGTAACAACCTTTGCACCTTCCGATGCACTTCCGGTCTCACCAAATTCGGCGCCCAGTGTTAGCAACAACTGTTCAACGTATAAATTATGGCTGACTTTGTTGATCGTCCGCAGAATATCCTTTAGTGGCGGAGATATGTGCGTATGTATCAGCCGGTATCCATTATAATCAATACCTTCCCCGGCATTATCTGCACGCAGGTTCCCTGTAATCCGGATATCATTCTGCTCAAGAATTTCACGCAGAACCGTAATAAAAAAAAGCGCTGGATTTTCTACCGTTATAGATTCTTTCTGGGGACGCGCATTCAAAGGAATACTATTTTCAATGAGGATCGTATTTTTTCCGCGCTCACGCGTAATATGCAGTTTATTTACCGAATCTGGCACGTCCGTGAAAGCCCTGTTACTGATTGCGACGTAATCAGTCTGAGGGTACATTTCAATTTTCGGTTTAACACCAGCAGAATCGCCATGGGTGATCGTCAGATCGACACAGTTGTCATTAAGGGTCAGTGCACTGATCTGGGCGGCATACCAGTAGGGTTCATCATCCCATTCCCAGCCAGATCCGAGCGGGGCATTTTGAAAGTAGGAAGCATCACCGATCAGATCACCCCGTATCTCAGTAATACCGTTCTCCTTTAAAACGGCAGCCCAACCGGAAAAGACAGATCTGAAATCACCGTCATAAAAACGTGGCGAGATGGAAGGATCGCCCTTACCGCGTACGATCAGGTCTCCGGATAATATTCCCTTATCGATCTCCCCATCGATATACAATTCCGTATTGTACCTAAATTCAGGCCCGAACTTTATCAGGGCAGTAGCGGAAGTAAATAATTTCATATTTGATGCGGGGATAAACAGTTTATGTTCATTTTGTTTAAAGATAATGTCACCTGTGTCGAGCGATTCGATGTAAACACCCAGGTTAGCATTGTAGAGACTGGGATCAGAGATGAGGTAGGTAATATTTCGGTAAAGATCATCTTCAGGGATGTCTTTCTCCGGTGCCAACCTGGTGGAACAGGCTGAAAACAGCAGACTGGTACTAATAAAAAACGCGACAAGTTTAATCAACGGTCGCGTGTTTAATTTAGAATAGGGATCCATTTTTTAGACTTTCTCTCGGCACCCGGTACCGAAATGAACAAATGGAAGGAAAAAGGGCGGCCTTGCCGCCCATCATATTACTTAACGGCTTCTTTCAATCCTTTACCAGCTTTGAATACCGGAACTTTGCGGGCAGGAATATTAATTGTAGCGCCTTTCTGCGGATTACGTCCTTGACGCGCATTTCTTTTGCTGACCGAAAATGTACCAAAACCGACCAAAGTAACGTTTTCGCCTTTCTTTAATGATTTTTTAACACCATCAAGAAAAGCACCCAATGCGGCTTCGGCAGATTTTTTAGAAACCCCGCCTTTCTCAGCCATCTGGTTTACCAAATCTTGTTTACTCATGCAAATGTCCTCCTTCAAAATAAAAGATCGTGTTGGTTTATGTCTAAGGAATGAATTAACACAGACGCTTAGAACACTTGAATTTCCCATATTATCGAGAAAAAGTCAAGTGAAAAGTCACTTGAGGACACCTGATTTATTTAGTTCTGTCGCGGGTTTCTTTATTTGGCAGGCCGTCTTTAAGAAGGTTCTCAATCACCGTTTCCAGGACATCAGATTTGTTGTAGAAGCCATTGCGGATTCGTAATCTGATTAATTCCAGTTTTTCTTCTTGGAAGGATTTCTTTTTCACATTTTTATCCGATTCGTCTTGATTCATCTGGCCGATGATCCCTTAAATGTTCTTTATCTCTAACATTATTGTCGGAGGGAGAGATGGAAACTTTAATACCGGCGGGGTAAGGAGAGTGTAAATATTATACAATTATGTAAGGGATGTTAACTCGATAACAAAACGATTACCGACCGGATTGTCCAAATCCAGCTGCATCGTTCCCTTGTGGGCCTCAATTGCCATTTTACAGAATGTAAGACCCAGCGCCCGTTCGACCCGGTAGCCGGCATTTTTTATTTCAGCCTGAGAGTATTTTTCAAATATTTTATCCTGAAATTTACGCGGAATCTGCGTACCGTCGTCATGAACGGCAAATTCAACCGCTTTCTCATTCAGAAATTTTGTCCCCAGGTTCACACGCCCACCTTCACTCGCATTGTTGGTCGCAAAACTGATCAGATTTTCGATCACACGCTCGATCATCGATTTGTCCAGAATCATTTCACCGACCTGCCGATCAAGATCTACCAGAATCTCTTTGTTGAGATTCTCCGGATATTCTTTAACCCGGTGCACGATCTCGGTTATGATCTCATTCAGGTTCAGCGGATCTTTCTGCAGCTCAATCCGCCCCTCCTCAAACCGGGAGATATCGAGCAGATTCACCACCATCCGAAGCAGTTGCTGACTACTGCGCTCAATCCGTTTGGTGTATTTTTTGAGCGCCTCAGAGGGGGATTGATCAAGATTCATCAGCATCATCTGAAGATTTCCCTGGATGACAAATAGCGGATTCTTCATATCATGAACGATCAATCCGGTCAACTCCTCTTTAAATTTATCCATCCAGACCAGGGATTTGTTCTTTTCCTCAAGTTCAATGTTTTTCTGCTCCAGCTCATCATGGTAACTCTTTATCCGAAGAAGTGATTTTACCCTTGCCAGCAGCTCTACATTTTCGAACGGTTTTGTAATAAAATCATCCGCCCCCATTTCTAGCGCTTTGAGTTTGTCTTTCATATCTTTCAGGGCGGTGATCATGATAATGGGAATATATTTGGTCTTTTCGTCTTTTTTCAATCGCTCACACACCTGGAAACCATCTACCTTTGGAAGCATGATATCCAGAAGAATAATATCCGGGATATCCTTCGCCACCATCTCAAGAGCCTTTTCACCATCCATTACCGTGATTAACTCATACCCCTGCGGCTTCAGGAAAAAGTGCAGTAAATCAATATTTTCCTGGTTGTCTTCGACAATTAATATTTTTGCTGCCATTTTAGCATCCTGTATTCTCAGTATTCAAATATACAATATTAGTTTAAACAGTACAAAATATATAAAAAAAGGGCTAACCATTCCAAACGAACAGTTAGCCCAGAGGAGTATATATGGGCTGAGTAGGTGGCTGAATTAAGCGTAAATCAGTTTATTGATCGATTTTTTCAATTTTGTCATAGTTTCCGAATGTATTTGAGAGATACGGGATTCGGAGACATTCAGGATTTCGCCGATTTCCTTGAACGTTAGTTTCTCATAATAGTACAGCGTAATCGCCAAACGGGTCTTTTCGGGAAGTTGTTTTATGGCTTTCATTAATACGCGCTTCATTTCCTCTTCCTCCATTCTATAATCAGCGTTTTCTTCTTCCTCATCCTCAAGCATGTCGTAAAGATTCTGTTTGTACGAGTCATCCATCGGTTTATCCAGGGATAAAATATTTACCGTGTTCATATCTTTTTTCCACGAATGCAGTTCATCTAACTTGATCCCCAGACCATTGGCAACTTCATCATCGGAAAAAGAACCGCCATATTTTTGCTCCAGTTCAACGGTTTTTTCTTTATACATATTGCTTTTGTTACGAAGGGAACGGGGTACCCAATCCAGCTTGCGTAACTCATCTATAATGGATCCTTTAATCCTTGGAATGGCATAGGTTTCAAACTTAATCCCGTATTCAAGGTCAAACCTGTCCAGAGCCTCTGCCAATCCGAGAATTCCAATATGGTATAAATCTACTTCCTCTATAGCCTGCGGATAACTTTTAATCATTTTCCGCACAACATATTTGACCAGTCCGAGATATCGAACGATAAGTTCCTGACGAATAGCGGTATTCCGTTGCTGTTTGTATTCCTGCCAGAGTTCCATTGTAGATTGATTATTCATGTTTTCCCATTCCTCATGTTTTGTCAAACTCGTGTTTCTGTATATTTGCATGAACCGTGCCAAATTTTAAAATGAAATCATATGGGTTGCATTATATATTGTTTTTAT
>Ga0209536_100001572_pt1 | contig 37515 bp, 24 predicted proteins | sample DeeMarSeWOR28_12_FD_187461 | JGI IMG/M metagenome (GOLD analysis project Ga0209536, IMG submission 187461) | Marine sediment microbial communities from White Oak River estuary, North Carolina - WOR-2-8_12 (SPAdes) (version 2) | ecosystem: Environmental > Aquatic > Marine > Intertidal zone >... | reverse complement strand
AGAATAGATGCGATGCCTTTATCCAGATTCACCGCGCTGATGGTTTGTTTGCTGCGGGCAAGCGTCGCCTTGAAGTGGTCGGTCATGATCTTATACATTGAGCCGGCCAGATTCATCTCCTGGATGCCGTCGAATATATCCCGGGGCAGGTAACTTTCTTCGTAGATTAGAGGGATGCCGTCACCGGCTCTGACCCGCCGCACCACAATCACCTTTTTGCTCGGGCCCAGGAACAGTGTCTTGGCGATATCCTCGTCGGCAGTCTCGACGCGCTTGCTCAATATTTTGGTATTTTGCTCGACGCCGCTGTCGTGCATTAAATCGGTGAAGCTTAAAATCCGTTCGAGCTTGTGTCTGAGCTCTACCGGGGCTTGGGTCGCGACAAAGGTGCCGGTTCCTTTTTCTTTTCTCAGCAACCCGATGGCGGCCAGCTCTGCTATGGCCTGCCTCAGGGTATTGCGGTTGACGCCGCATACCTGGGAAAGCTCCACTTCAGACGGCAGTTTTTCGCCGGGCTGATAGCGGCCGTTTTGGATCAGCTCTTTGAGCCAGGCGCTGATCTGAAGGTATTTGGGGATGGGATTGGTGGCATCAACGATTTTCAAAGCCGACTGACCTCTCTAAAATTGTTTATTGTTTTAGATGTATATACAACTACACAGACAATTGCAAGAAAAATTGTTGGTTTCGATCATTTTTTTTGATCTTATTGAAGACCACCGAACCCCATCGAAAAGACGGGAGCTAAATTTCGCTTTGAGCCTTGCCTTATAGGCTGGAAAGGGGTATATGAAAGCAGAATTTTTCTGCTAAGTTTACCTCTGTTGTTCAGCACAACTATTTTAAAATATTTAATATTTTATTAGCAGATCCTATCTCCGCAAACAGGATCGCCTCCGGCACGCACCCTTTTGGATAAAGGGGGCCAGGGAGAATTTTAAGGGTAGACAAAACCGAAGATTAATCTGAAAGCCGTAATCCTCAAATGTGATGACCCCAGGGAGAAAGATCATGCCAAAATTCAGTGCAAATTTGTCGATGTTGTTCAATGAGGTCGAATTTTTGGACCGTTTCGAGCGTGCCGCCAATGCCGGCTTCAAAGCCGTGGAATATATGTTCCCCTATGAGTGGCCCACAGAGCAGCTGGCCGAAAAATTGGCAGCTCATGACCTGAAGCAGGTGCTGTTCAATCTGCCGGCCGGGGACTGGGGCGGCGGCGAGCGGGGGATTGCCTGTATCCCGGGGCGCGAGGGTGAATTCAGGGATAGCGTGGCGTCAGCCTTGGAATACGCCGAAGCCCTGCAGTGCCCGACCATCAACTGTCTGGCCGGCTTGACCCCCGAGGGGACGGATTTAGACAAGGTCCGCCAGACCCTGGTAAACAACCTCCAATTTGCCGCTGACGCCCTGGATAAAAAGGGGATTCGTTTCGTCATTGAAATGCTGAGCCATAAAGCCGTACCGGGATTCCTGCTGGTACATACCCGGGAAGCGTTGCGGCTGATGGAGGCGGTGAATCATCCCAATCTCCGGCTGCAATACGATGTTTACCACATGCAAATCATGGAGGGTAATTTAATCGATACGCTGTCGACCCATATGGCCCGCATCGGCCACATCCAGATTGCCGATAATCCCGGACGCCATGAACCGGGTACCGGAGAGATCAACTATCCCAACGTGCTCGCCGCTATCGATAAGGCGGGCTACGATGGGTGGATTGGATGTGAATATGCGCCCGCCGGGACCACCGAGGAAGGACTCGGGTGGATGCAACCCTACAGGTAGACGAAACTTTGGCCGACAGGAAAGTATTCCGCAGTTCACCTAAAGCCCAGGAGTCAATTGGTTGCGGAGTACTGGAGTGATGGAGTATTGGAGTATTGTAAAAAGATAACCGATGTTCAGCCATCACTCCAGCACTCCATTGCTCCAATACTCCAGCATAATTCTTAAATTACAATCTAATGATGTACCAACTTTACCTAGGTAATAATTTATTAAACGATCGACAAGGAGCGAAACCATGAAAATAGGATTTATCGGTATCGGAATCATGGGCGCCCCCATGGCCGGGCATTTATTGGACGCGGGCCATGAGGTAGCGGTTAACGACATCAACCCAATCCCTCAGGGGCTTTTGGACAAAGGCGCCCAGGTGGTTGCATCGGCCAAAGAAGCGGCTGAAAAGGGCGAGGTCATCATCATCATGGTGCCGGACACGCCGGATGTCGAGAAGGTGCTGTTCGGGGAAAACGGGGTCGCCGAGGGGCTGAGCGCCGGTAAAATCGTCATCGACATGAGCTCCATATCCCCGGTGGAAACCAAGCAGTTCGCCGCCAGGATCAACGAGCTGGGCTGCAAGTATCTGGATGCGCCGGTATCCGGCGGTGAGGTCGGGGCCAAGGCCGGCACCCTGACGATCATGGTCGGCGGTGATCAGGAAACATTTGACAAAGCGCTGCCCCTGTTCGAGCTGATGGGCCAGAACATCACCCTGGTGGGCGGCAACGGCGACGGGCAGACCTGCAAGGTGGCCAACCAGATTATCGTGGGGTTGACCATCGAGGCAGTGGGCGAGGCCCTGCTGTTCGCCTCCAAGGCGGGGGCCAATCCGGCCAAGGTCCGCGAGGCCCTGATGGGCGGTTTCGCATCGTCGAAAATCCTGGAGATTCACGGCGAACGGATGATCAAGCGCACCTTCGATCCCGGCTTCAGGATCGAGCTGCACCAGAAAGACCTGAACCTGGCGCTGTCCAATGCCCGCAAGCTGCAAATGGCGCTGCCCAACACCGCCACCGCCCAGGAATTGTTCAACAGCGTCGCCGCCCAGGGCGACCAGGGCCTGGATCACTCCGCCATGGTCCTGGCGCTGGAAAAGCTGGCCGAGTTTAAAGTTGGCCAGTGAGCTGCTTTAAAAAATGGAAACATCCAAACCTTGCTAGAAAAAGGCCGCAACCGGAAGATACGAATCCGGCGGCGGCCTTTTATGTGGATCCATTTTTAAAATGCCGTGCCGATGCTGAAATGCAGGACATAGGAATCCTCGCCACGCTCGGCGTCGCGGTCGGGATTGTAGGCGAAGTCCACCCGGGCCGGACCGACGGGCAGCAGGTAATGCAAACCGCAGCCGACACCGGGTCGAAATTCTTTGAAAAAATCATCGAGGGTATCGGAGATGACATCCGAACGGCTGTCGTAAGGTTCCAGGCCCCGTTCAATCCGGGATCGATTGGGCGCAACATTGCCGTAGTCGACAAAAACCGAACCGATCAGGTTGCCGATCAAGCGATGGCGCAATTCCAGGTTAAACACGTTGAAGCCATAACCGCCGATGGGTTCTCCGGCAGGATCTTTGGGACCTAGCTGGGATTCCTCGAAACTGCGCACGGTGTTTTCACCGCCGTTGAAGAATTTTTCCGACAACGGCAGGGCAGCCTCGTCGCGGCCGGGTATGATAAGACCGGTCGCGTATCGCGCCCCCAGGACGGTTCCGCGCGCCAGGCTGATGAATAGGCGTGCACCCCCCGTCAGACGGGTCAGGTTGAGGTCGCTGCCCAGGAATTCGTCCGCATGTTCGGCCGCGCCGAATATTCGCTGGCCGCCGGTGGGGAAAAACAGATCATTGCGGGTATCATAGGTAAGCTGTCCCTTGACGCTGGCGTAGTTGAAGCTGCCTTCGGACTGTTCGGCAAACACCTCGACATCCGAAATATCGGTGGTCCGGAACATGTACCCCAGGGTCGACAGAAGGTTGGCCGACAGGTTCTTGCTCACACTGAACGCCGCCCCGAGGTCCTCGCGGGTAAACGAGGGCTCCTCACGGTAATTGAAAAAGCCGGTCAAATCGGCCTTGATGTCGGTGCCGAGAAAAAACGGATCCGTCAGACCGCCGGTCAGGCTGCGGGCTTTGAAAGACCCGGTGGCCTGGGTTCTGAAAATACGTCCCGTCCCGAAAAGGTTTTTCTCCTGAAACCCCACCCGCAGTCGCAATTCTTCATACGATCCCCAGCCCGGTTCAAAAAATACCTCTTTGGCGCGGGTCTCTTCGACGGTAACCACCAGTACCCGTTTGGCGGGGTCAGCGGTTTTTTCAAGCTCAAAATCAACCTTGGCGAAAATCCCCGTTCGGTAGAGGTCCCGGAAACTTGCCTTCTGCAGGGCCAGATCGTAGCGGTCGCCGGGTTCAAGCCGTATGCGGCGGCGAATAAAGCTGGCGCGGGTTCGTTCGTTGCCCCGGACATCAACGGCTGCTATCGAAACTCGGGGCCCGCTGCTTAAAGTTACCACCAGCACGACCTGTCCCTTTTGGTCGCCGGCGAGATCCTTGATGTCGACGACGGCATCAGGATATCCGAAATTGCCGCAAACTTCCAGGATGCGGGTTTGCAGCAGCAGTTTCTGGCGTCTGAAATACGGTTGGCCGACCAGCTCCCGGCGGATTTTCTCCAGGTCTGCCTGCGACCCTTCGACGGCGTCCCCGCGGATTTCAATTCGATCAATGGTATAGGGCACTCCCTCCTGAATGCGGATGGTCAGATCGACCTGAGTGCGGTCCTCCGAAAACACCATTTCGGGTTCGCTGACCGCAGCATCCAGATAGCCCCGGGTCGCGTAGTAGCGACGAATCTCGCCGACCGCGGCCGATACCCTGGCGCGGACGAATACCAGCTCATCCGAACCAAAGAGACCGTTGCGTTCACTTTGAAAGTATGTTTTGATCTGTTCAGCATCCAGCGCCTGATTGCCGATCGGGATAATATCCTGGATGATCACGCGGGGGCCCTCTGAAATCAGAAACGATATTTGCGACCCCGCTTCTTTTTCCTCAATCTGATAATCGACAACGGCAAACGCGTAACCGGCTTGACGATAGGCCTGCTGCATTTGAAAAGCGGCATCGTCGATGTCTGCCATCCGGTACCCTTTCTGCGCAAAGGCCTCGAGCTCGGCGGCCGCTTCCCTGCGAAGATCGGCTTCACTCATGGCCACATTACCCTGAAAAACCATTTCATAAGAGGCGGGCGGGGCGATCATGGGTTGGGCTTCGGCCGCTGAGGCATACAAACAGATCTGGAGTAACGCTGCAAGGGCGACAATCAACAACACCCCCGTCGGTTGTCTGGTCTGAAGGAGAAATTTCCCCGTGTTTTCAACGGAACCGGAATACAAGCTTGATGCCTCCGTTGTAGTAGTCGAAATAATCTCTCTCGCCGGTGAGATAAAGGCTGTCGCCGTCGAGCAGAACATCATCGGCCAATCGAAACTGGGAATGGATGGTTTCCTCCCCTTGCTGGGTGATACCCCTGCCGACCTCGATGTCGAAGCGGTCCAAAATGTCGCCGGCGGTATCGTCTTCATCGCCGCCGAACCAGCGCGAAATCACATCACGCCCGATAAAGACGGCGACATTCAGACTCTGTTTGGCTTCGCTTGAACGAACACCGTTTCTTTTGGGCGGCTGTCCGGTCAGCAGGAGCATCAGCAGCTCCTCATCGGGCAGGGGTGGTACCGATGACAGGGTAATCACCGGTTCATCGTAGGGGCCGTCTATCACGGCGGTGATGTCATAGCCCAGCATGGTCGAGGTTCCAATCAGATCCAGCCGGGGCCGATCCGGGTCGGTCTTTTCAAACCGCACCAGGCCGGTCTCCAGCTGGATGCGGCCGGCCGGCATGTAAAGCCGGGTGGATTCGACATATACTTTGCCGACCAGCAGCGGTGTTGCCCCGGTGCCTGACAGCATCAGATCCGGCCGAACCGATCCCCGGACGAGGTTGTTGCGCACCACAAAGGGCTCCCGGGCGGTTATCCGGACGTCGAAAACCATGTCCCGCAGCGGTGGTTCGGTAATCGAGAAAAGCTGCAAACCATTGCCGCTATCCGAAGCACCGGCCGCAGAAATCCCCTCCAAGACGCCAAAATTCTTTGAAAAGCGCCCGTCGGTGACAGCAACCTCCCCGGCAAGCGTCAGCCGCGCCAGCGGTCCCTTGAGCGTCAGGTCGGTGTCGGCCCGCAGACGCAAATTTTCGTCGCGATACAGCAGCAGGTTTTGACCGCGCAGTTTTATATCGGCCTCATGCGCCGAGCCGGCCGCCAGCTGCCAGGATCCCGTCAATTCAAAAGGCGAGCCCCCCATTTCGCCGGCAAGGGAGCGCAGGTTTACGCTCTGCGGCGTTACGGTCGCTTCCAGATTCAATGCCCGCAACGGGGGCATATCAAAATCCGGTGTAAATTCACCATCGGCGAGTTTGATAACCGCATCCGCACGCGGCGCCTTTAACGGCCCCTGCAGCCGGCCCCGTGCTTCGAGACTGCCGGCCAGCCGTCGCACACCGTCCGTCTGTCTGGCCAGCCAGCTCAGGTCCGATACCGTCAGTGATCCCTCCAGATCGACCTCGCCGGTCATCGGGTCCACATCCTTTCGAACCATATCCTCCAGGGTCGGCAGTCCATCCCATTGACCGTTGGCCTCTAGCTGCCCGGCAGAAGTTTGGGCCGCCAGCCTGTCCAGAGACAGACGGTTGCCGTTGATTCGGGCATCGCCATTGATCCTGTATGGCCCCGGGGGCAGTATCTGAAGCGCTTCGGGTGGTTTCAGATCCTCAGCGGACAAATGAATCTCACCGACCGGGTGTTTCCAGGTACCGGTCAGGTTGAGATCGCATTGAATGGACCCGCCGGTGTCGGCGGCCCAGGGAAGCACGAAATCCAGTACACGGACATCGCCGATCTGGATGCGGCCGGAAACCGCAACCGGACCTGCCGGGAAGATATCCGCCTGGAAAGGATCGAGGGGAAGGGTGCCGGTCACCTGAACCTCTTCCCCCTTTTGCCCCTGCCACGCAAATTCCCGAACACTGAAAACCTTGTCGCGGTATTCCAGGTTGAACCGGCCGGAAAAGGCCATGGGCACATTGGCACTGCCCAGGCTGGCGAGGGTGCCCTCCAGGGCGAAAGACGGGGCATCCGGTGGCCCGAAAATCCTTATCCCGGCGTCGAGACCCTGGAAGCGTAGGACATCGGCAGCCAGCAGATCCAGCCAGCCGTCGCTGCGAAAATCCGACAGCGTGATCTGCAAATCGGACGGCCCGGCCGGGTCGAAACGCCCTTCAGCTGACAACCTGCCGGCGGATCCGGCCAGAATGAGATTGTCGAAGATCACCCGGCCGTTGCCGTCAACCCGGCCGCGTGTCTCTTGGGTTAGGGCCAGCAGGACGCTGCTGCGGATCAGGGCCGCTTTTTTGAGATCGATGACAAATTCAGCATCGTTCTGGCCGCGTCTAATGTCCGCACCCAGTTCCAGGCGCTGGTCAGCCCTGGATACGCCGGCCGTGACCCGGAACATATCCTCGCCGGCCGCCAGATCGAAAGTGGCCTCACCCAGGGCCACGCCTGCAACCTCAAGCTGCCGGGTTTTCAGATTCAAGCTGCCCACCGGTCGCTCGAATGGTCCTGAAAGACGGGCACCGGCTTCCAACACGCCGCTAAGCTCCGGGAAATTTGGCGCCGCGGGCTGCAGCAGGGGAATCAGTTCCGTGAAATAGGGGCTCAGATCGGAAACCGCCAATTCGATATTAAGATCCTCGAGTATCCGCTGTTCAATATGGATTTTTCCGCGGGCGACGGCCCGGTCTTGGCCTCTTTCCAGTCTGGCGGATGTGATATCCAGGCCCCCGGCATCTGCCTGGGCCTGGATCGATAAATTGCCCAGGGGCCAGTGTCGAAAGGTCAGAGAACGGCCGACGATATCCGCCGACCCCAGGGGCGCGTTCAGGGTACCGGAGACCGTTACCTGCCCCTGGAGGCTGCCGCCCAGGGCCGGCAGGACAAAAACCTTCTCCAGGACATCGAGGTTCGGGAGGTTGATTTGCAGATCGGCTGCCAGGGGGGATTCATCGAGCATACGTTTGCCGGTGGGCAGCGCAATCCGGCATTCTTTCAATTGGATGTGGCCGTTGTCGACGTCCAGACGTCCGACGGGAATCGTTATATCTCCGGCAGCCATCCGACCGCTTAGAACAAGCCGGTGGGAGGGTATCGAGGCATCGGGTTGCAGCGGCTGGATGCCGGCCAGCTTCAACAGCGACGGGATATCGGTACCTTCAAGGTGCCAGTCCGCCGCAAGCGAGCGCAATATCAGAGCCGGATCGCCCCCGAAAGCGGCACTGGCCGGCAGGGATGCGCTGCCGATCTTCAGACGGTTGGCGCCGTCTGCCAGCAACAAATCGTCGATTTTAAGATTCTTGCCGTCGGCCGTGACTCGAAAGGCCAGATGGTCGGCGGCGGCGGTTTTGACCGCACCGCCGGAAACCTGGATGGTGGCGCCACCCTGCAGGGTTTCCGGCCTCTCAAAAGGCAGCCGCAACCGCCCTTCCAGCGACAGATGGCCGGCAACGGCCATCGCCGGAGAAGCCATCAGCCCGGATACCCGGCTCACATCAATGGCAGCACCGGTAAACTCCGTCTGAAGATGAGCTGCCGTCATCAATCCGCTGATGTCCAGGTGGCCGCCGGCCGGTGCCAATGACAAGTTAAAGGAAATTTGATCCGGCAGCCGGTCAAGTCCGATGGTTGCTGATTTTACCAGAACCTGGTTGTCGAGCGCCAGTTTGTCGATTCTCAGGCTTTCCCGGGTATAAAGCAGTTCGGCCTGCAATCCGGCGGAGACCGGCCTCATGGCCGGATGGTTCAGGGACCAGCGGGATGCACGCAGCTGTAGCCTGGTGCCCGCCGGCCGGGTTGCATCTGCTGACAGCGAAAAATCATTTAAACGGGTCTCATAAGCGGGTCCTTTGACCTCCAGGGAACTGTCTTGAATTCGAACCCGCGGCAGGTCTGGCGGCAGCCAAAAGCCTCCCGTCGATTCTTCTTCGGCGGCCCCGGTCTCCATGGTCAGGTCGACTGACAGCCGGGCGCCTTCCAGGTCAATAGCCGCTCCGGCCAGAAACGCCGACAGACCCTTCAATCCCTCCAGGGGCCGATAGGTCACTGCCAGGCGGCGTATGCGCAAATCGGTCAGCGGACCGTTGGCAAGCCGCTTGACGGTGGTTATATTGCGCAGCTCCAGACCGGAGATATAGGTTCCCCCCAGATTACCGATGGAGATCTGTAATCCAAGGTTTTCAGCAATCGCGCGCTCCGCAAAGGTAATTGCCAGCGGTGCAATCAAGACCGAACGAAGAAGGTAAATGCAGGTCAGCAGTATAATACCGGTCACAGCGACCCACAGGCCGGTCCGTCGCGGTTGCGGTTTGGAATTTTGCTCAGTAGCCATCTTGTGAAACCTCATCGGAATGGAAGCGATCCCGCGATCGAGATGCCGTCCGGTTTCAGCCGGTGAGCAACCATAGCAACGTACAGTGGTCTCCGCTCGTTCTCACCTGTGATGGAAGGGCGTTATCGATGGTTTGATGGCGGGGCATGCAGCTGGCAAATATTAGAAACTGAAGGATTATGATGGTTAAACCTTGTCCCATCATGATCAAACAGGCTTTGGCTATTGCATTGCTCAAGGCTAACCGAAATCATTGACGGCTTATTCAGCCGCCGCATAAACTCCCGGGCACGGGGAGACGGCCGTTTTCCGTTCCGGCACTCAGCTTGATTTTTCAACCTTTTTATAACATTTTAAATAATTTAACAAGCGCCCATCGAATTACTTCACCCACCCGGGAACATCCCGCATAATCGACCCGCGCGGTTGTTTGGACTCGGCCTCCAGCCCGCGTGTAATAGACCCCATCTCAAAAGGCCTACCGCTGACTATAAAAAGAGATGGGGCATTCAGCTATGCTGGAAACCTCGCGGCCGCACAGCTTCAAATTTCTTTTAGGCAGCGGACTTGATTCTGTCAACAACCCGGGAATAGTCAACCAGCGCTGCCATGGCACGGGCGGCGCGTTCCGGGGAGGGAAACACCGGAACACCAGATTGCAGAAGCTTTTGTACATACAACTCGGCATGGCTCTGAAAAGTGTACCCCAGCAGGGGTTTTTGATGTTTGGCCATCAGATCCGCCATCGATTTGGCCTGATCGTCAAATATCTTTTCCGTCCGCTGCGGTATCTGGTCCGGAGGAATTGCCATACTTTCCATGGTGCGCCGGATAATATGGCCGGGTGCCAGAAAATAGGCCAGCAAACCGTCGCAATCACCCTCCTGCAGGAGGATGTCGGGGATCACGGAAAAATAATCCTGGGGGTTTTTAGAGAATGTGAGGTCAATGGGGTTGTTCATGCTGCCGGTGGCAGGCACCAGGGGGGAGAGCTTCTCCCTGGTTTTCCGGGATAATTTCGCCAGCACCAGGCCCGTCCGGCTGCAGGCATCGGCAGCAGCAGCGCCGGGTCCGCCGGAATGGGTTTGAATGATAACCCGATTGCCGGCCATACGGGGACTTGACCCCAGAACCCAGCAAAAATCAAAAAGCTCCGGTATGGATTGAGCCCGAATGATCCCGCTTTGCCGAAAGACACCGTCATAGAGTTCGTCGGGACCGGCCAGCGCAGCGGTGTGCGAAAGGCTGGCCTGTCGCCCGGCCTCGGAGCCGCCGACATAATAGGCCACGATGGGTTTGTGGGGCGCAATCGACCGGGCTACTTCGATGAAATGTTGACCCCGTCGAATGGTTTCGATATAAAGCCCGATCACCCTGGTATGGGGGCAGGTTGCCAGGTATTCCATGGCGTCGACAATATCAACATCGGCCTCGTTGCCCACGCTGATCCCGGTTGAAAAACCGATATGGTAACGCCTCAGATAGCCGAACATCTGGGTGATAAAGCTGCCGCTCTGGGAGGCAAAACCGATGTGGCCGGGCCGTCCCTCAAACGGCAGGAAGGTAACATTGAATTTATGATGGGGATTGGCGACCCCCAGGCAGTTGGGGCCTAAAAAGCGGATGCCGTACTGATGAGCTATCCCCAGTAATTTCCTTTCAAGTTCCAGCCCTGCCCCGCCGACTTCCCTGAAACCACCGGACACCACCACCGCATGCTTGATACCTTTCCGGCCGCATTCCGCCATAGCCTGGGGGACGATTCGGGTGGGCAGAACCATGACCGCCAGGTCGGGTACCTCCGGTACATCAACCACCGTTGGGTAGGCCTTTAGACCCAGGACGGATTCTTCGTGAGGATGAATCGGATAGATGCGGCCCTCAAAGCCCAGGTCCAGGACCGAATTGAGCTGATTGGTCCCCATGGAGGAAAATCGGTTCGATGCCCCCCAAAAAGCAATGCTTCTGGGATTGACGATGGGATAGAGAAAATTATTCATAATTTTCAGGTTCAAGGTTCAGGGTTTAGGGTTCAGGGCTTTTATGTTTTACATTCAAGGATTTAACAGCGAACCGCAGAATATCGAATATTGAATGTAGAATGTCGAAGGGCGGTTCGCTTTTTCCTTATTTAAACCTATGAACGCTGAACCCGGAACCCTGAACCGTTATTTATTGTATTTATTTGTACAATATCTAAAGTGCTATTTTACAAGCCCATACAACGTCATCTTCCCCTCCACCTTGCGAGCCAGTTTCCCGTCTTCTTCCAGGTAGCGCAAATGGGAAATCGCTTCGCCGGTGGCAAACCATTTTTGGGCCACCGGAAACGCGTCCCAGGATTCACAATCGATGTCCCAGGTCATTCGGGAGGCAACCTGGTGGGCGTTTGCAGCGCCCTTTTCCAAAATGCTTAGAACCTCAGCTAACCTATCGGAATGATGACGTTTCAGCTCATCGATTCTGACCTGATGGCTATCTATCAGGCGCCGGTGACCGGGCAAGGTCAGATCGATCTTTAAATCGTAGACTTTCTCAAGGCTGCTCAAATAATGCTTCAAGGGGTTCTGAACGTCCGACCAGCATTGAATATTGGGGGTGATATCGATTAAAATATGATCGCCGGCGACCAGAATTTTTTTATCCGCCTCATACAGGCAAATATGACCCATGGTATGGCCGGGGGTCGCCACACACCTGAAGTTATAATTCCCGACGCAGATCCCGTCCCCATCTTCGAGCAGCTTCATCTCCGGGATCCATTCCGAGCCGTATTTGGCACCCGGATGTTTGTCCAGGGCCGCCTGCAACTCTTCTTCGGGGAATCCATTCTGACCGGCATAGGCAATCATGGCGCCGAATCCTTCCCAGGATTCGATGAGTTCTTTCTCCGGCCGGCTGAAATAAACCTGGCTGGTATCGGTTGCCAGCTTGGTCACTAGCCCGAAGTGATCGGCATGCAAATGGGTAATGAAGAGATCAGCGGCTTCCAGATCGACGCCGATGGTTTCCAAACCGGTCCGCATGGCCTCCAGGCATTCGGTGCGGTTCAGACCGGTATCGATGATCAGGCTCTTACGATCCCCCTTGACCACATAGGAATTGAGATATTTCAGAGGGCTGTCGGGCAGCGGAATTTTCAACCGGAACAGGCCGGGCAATATTTCTTCGCACATGTCAGCGTATCCTAGACTTTAACATTTACGACACTAGTTTATCTAGTAAATAGTGATGGCGCAAGGCTAGCACCTACCGGCAGGCAAAGCGCATGGCACAAAGGGCATCGCGTATTAACAATAAATCCTCCGTCATGGTTTGGGCCATTCGCCCTGGGCTGTTCATTTATGGCAGCAGAGTTTGCCCTTCATGGCCCGGACAGTGGCGAAGGTGACCAGTGACCAATAGATGAATCCACTATCAAAGTCAACTGCGAAAAATTGGGAAAAATGGCGCCTATCCATCGTGGGGAAGTCTGAAAGTGGGAAAATGCGGTGCGGTTACATTTTACCAGCTCCCCATCCTTTGTATGCTGGCATACAAGATCCGCATGGCTTAAAGGCGGTTAGTTGTAACCACGGATACAACCGAAGAATCGGGTCAGTTCTGGAGGGACTCGCGTGCCACCTGGGCCTCGGTGGACTCCGGGTATTTCTGACAGATGAGCAAGAGGCATTTTTGGCCCTTGGCGACCATTCCTTTCTGCCGGTAAGCATTGGCGAGCTTTAGCAGGGCACCGGGAATACCCTGGGAGTGTGGGACTTTTTTTAGCAGCAGCGTTAGAATTTTAACCGCGCTTTCTAAATGCCCGGAGGCGGCGAAAATAGCGCTGAGTTGAGCATACAGCTGGGGCGTCAAACGGGGATGAGGTGTATGGCGAATATATTCCTGGTAGATGTGGTGCGCCTTTTCGTAGGTGTGATAACTGCGGCTGAGTTGAAATATCAGCTTTTTAGCGGTTTCGTGAAATCGTTCGCTCTCCGGATCGAGTTTGTCGACATGAAAAAGATGGGTCAGCGCATCTATGTTTTCGGGATCTTTGGCAAGCACCTCTTTGAGCACCAGGCGACCGGCTGTCATGTCAAGCTCGGCAATATGCTTCAAAGCCTTTTCGATCAGCGGCGAAATCTCGTCCACGGGGGTATCTGTAACCACATTTTCATCGAATCCGAGCGAAAATTTCCAGCAGATAAGGCCAAAAGCAGCTCCGCCGATCAGCCCGCCGATATGCGCGGCGTATGCAACGTAACTGTCGCCGCCGAAAAAGAGCTGGTAAAACTCATTGCCGATCCAGACAGGCAGCAGAACAATGGCGGGAATCCTCACATAATTAAAATAAAAGCCCAGGGAGAAAAAGATCTTGACCTTTTTTTTATTGAAGAGCACCGCATAGGCACCCATCAACCCTGCAATGGATCCGGATGCTCCCACCAGCGGCATGGGGCTGTCCATGTAAACGAGCCAATAGCCCCAGACGGCCATGAGTCCGCCTATAACATAAAGTCCGCTATACTTAAAGCGGCCCAACCCCATCTCGAGCATACAGCCGACGATCCATAGAAAAACCATGTTGCCAAACAGATGACCGAAGCTGCCGTGCAGGAACATATAGGTAAAACTGGTTAAAGCCGACTTTTGGGCCGGGCGGAAGCCATATCTGAATGAAACGATCTGTAATTGCCGGCTTTCATAATCGGATCTTAACGCTTTCCATTGCTCGTATTGCAGATGGGCCGGCGTGATGATTTCATCGCTGCGAAGCTTCTTGAGAAACACCTTATCCCGCTGCATTTCCATGTAATATCGCACCAGCGTCTCTTCATCGAAGCGGTCGGCTTGACGATAACCATCCATTGTGTGCAAACGGCCTTCGCGGTAGGCAATATACCGTGGAACCTCCATTTGCGCCAGGCCGGAGGTAAAATAAAATTCTGAGGCCCTGATATGCTGTTCAGTATCGCCGCTCTGGAACCCAAAATATACCAGGCAGTTCAGCAAAATAATGCCGATGGTAACGATGGGCGGGTTACGCCAGCTGATTTTTTCTGTCAGTGGGATAATGAGCATAATCGATATAGAAGGTTCAAGGGTTCAGCGTTCACCGTTCAGGGTTGTTATTTGAAAAACAGTATTCACCCGGGCGCTCAGGACAACGCCAAATTGGTTTTTACACCAGTGCACAAATCCTGATTTGTACAAAAACCAACCTTTGAACCCTGAACCCCGAACGAGAATTATATGGATATATATCGGTAAGGAGAGGTCAAACTTAAGGTTTTTAGGGTTGAATTCTATCGTTTATTTATCGGAACGTAATTCGTTTCCGTCGGTCCTATGTAAATCTGGCGTGGGCGGCAGAGTTTCCAGTTGGGATCATCCTGGCTTTCTTTCCACTGCGCTATCCAGCCCGGAAGCCTGCCGATGGCAAACATGACGGTGAACATATTGGTGGGGATGCCGATGGCCCGCATGACGATACCGCTGTAAAAATCCACATTGGGGTAAAGATGGTGTTCGATAAAATAATCATCTTTCAACGCAATCTGCTCGAGCTCAACGGCGACATCCAGCAGCGGATCTGAAATATTCAATTTGTCAAGCAGCTTATCGCACATCTTTTTCATGATTTTCATGCGGGGATCGAAGGTTTTGTAGACCCGGTGACCGAAGCCCATCAATCGGAAGGGATCCTTTTTATCCTTGGCGCGTTCGATGGCGCGACCCATGTTCTTATTGGCGGCAATATCGCTGAGCATCTCGATGACGGCCTGATTAGCGCCGCCGTGCAGCGGGCCCCATAAAGCGGCTATACCGGCCGAGATGGCTGCATATAAATTGACCCGGGCGCTGCCCACCATCCGGACGGCCGAAGTCGAGCAGTTCTGTTCATGGTCCGCATGCAGAATCCAGAAAACGTTGAGAGCGTTGACCACATCCTGATCGATCTCATAGGGTCTGACCGGCGAGTCGAACATCATATTCAAAAAGTTAGCGGCATAGGTCAGGTCAGGCCGTGGATAGACGACTCTGTGCCCCCGGGATATCTTATAGGACACGGCCGCCATGGTCCGGATTTTGGAAAGCAGACGGGTGACGGTCATGTTGATTTCTTCCTGGAGGTTCTGCAGTTCCGGATAAAAGCTTCTTAGCGCATTGACCATGGATGACAGAATACCCATGGGATGGGAGGACCGGGGAAAATTTTCGAAAAAATCACGCATATCCTCGTGTACCAGGGAGTTGTCGTTGAGCAGTACCGAAAACTCGGTCAATTCCTTGCGGGCGGGCAGCCTCCCGTTTATGAGAAGATAAGCGGTTTCAATAAAGGATGAATGTTCGGCCAGCTGCTCCACGGGGATTCCCCGATAGCGTAAAATGCCCTTTTCGCCATCCATAAAGGTAATGTTACTGGTGCAGCTGCCGGTATTGGCATAACCCGTATCCAGGGTAATCAAGCCGGTCTCCTGACGGAGCCTTGAGATGTCGATGGCCTTTTCACCCTCCGTGCCGACGACCAACGGCAGCTGGATCTCCTTATCCTCCAATATCAACTTTACATATTCGGTCATGATACCCATCGCTTTCTAAAAAATTGAATTCCCGCCAAACACGGGTTCTGCAGACCAACAGCACCTGCTGCGGTTCGAAAATTCAGCGGAAGCAAGCATTTCATATATCCTAATAAGCCTGCAGGGTCAAGAAGACCAGATAACCAGCCGCCCATATTCGCGTATATAGGCATTCAAATGACCGTCCCATGATGTGAGTGTCGCCAACATCATTAAAATTCCAAGCACCAAATCACAGGGTTTCAGGTGTCAGGTGTCGGGATGAACGTCGGCAAGTTCAGAAACTGACCCCTGAAACCTAAGTCCCGGGGCATTGGGATTTGTTTGTAATTAGGAATTTATTTGAAGCGCGGTTTACTTGCTTTCCCCGATATGGTAAATGATTTACCGTTCACAGGTTCAGGGTTGAAAGGTTCAGGGTTAAAGCTTTGCCCGAATCAAAAATTTTTACCGCACCAACCTGATGCCTCCGGTCGGCTGTAAGTTCTTCTTGAAAGTGCTGCCATCTACTTATCTATCACCAGTTTTGTTGGAAGGCGCTGGACGGTAACAATTCTTCCGCCAGTGGCATTAAGAAAAAAACCCTGAAAGCTGAACCCTGGCCCGTATCATTACCGGCACCACCAAAGGCCGGTAAACATTTGAAAGCACCAACGCAAAACATGAAAGGCAACTATAATAACCATGTCTTTTAAAGAAAATCTGTTGAAAAAGATCAGGATCAATCACTTGGCCCGCCAAGTCCAGGCCTCCATCGGATCAGCCGAAAGCGGCCTTAAAATTGATAAAGACGCCATGCGCAGCCTTCTGGAAATGAGCCCCTACCGGTACCAGAAGGAACGCGACCTGGATCTATACATTCAAAAAAGCGACGGCGAGCTTAGCCGGATCCTGGTACTGGACAACGAGCTGCCTATTTATGAGACAACCGTCGAGGATGTGCTAATCCGCAAAAGCCCCTATACCAAGGAAATGTTGAGCCTGAAAAACGTCATTAAAATTTTGAAGGACTCGGATGTCAAACTAAGCCGCAAGGAAGCCTCTTTAGAAAGTGTTCAAATAGAGTGCATTGACAGTTTGGATCTTACCTATGGCCCATCCGACATAGAAGCGATTGCTAAAGAGGGCACGGACTCCCTGGAACACGGCTACTTCGAGGGCATGCTGGAAAGTATATCATTGTTAGCAGAATTGCTGGGCTATCAGCCACCGCCCAAGGCGTTTCGTATCCGACACCATGAAAGTTTCGGTGCGGTCACCGAAAAGGAAAACGGCGAATTTTTATACGGACCGGCAGTGATCTTAAGCCGCATCGATAACGCGCTGGTGATGATAGAAGATCCGATCAGCAGCTTTGACAAAGGCCAGATTGAGCTTTTTCAGAAAATCGCCCGGGGGGAAGAGAAGGCTTTAACGGAGGGCCAGGATGTTTTCGGGTATCTAAAAGATAAGGTCTTGAATATGAGCTCATAGCTCATAGCCGACAATCGGAAGCTCTAACTATGAGCTATGAACTATCAGCTATGAGCTTTCCGGCTTTTAGAGCCGGAACACGATCGGCTTCTCATCCGAATCTATTTCTATCCCGACAATGTCACCGGTTTTAAATCCCAACTTTTTGAATTGCATTACCATTCTTTCATGTTTGTCCATATGCCAGTAAACCGACCACATTGGATTTCGAACCGTATCAATGCCGTAGGCATCATGACCACAGAGATTGAGCCTGAATTTGTCTTTGGCAATCAGGGTGTCGGTTTCAGATAGAAAATAATCTATTATATATAAATTGTCGTGCAGCGCCCGGGATAGATCGGCCCGAATTTCCGGATAGTCGTCCAGATAGTGGTTCGCAATCTGATAGAGTTCTTCCGGTTCCTGAATCGACAGGCCCAACACGCAGAAGCGGTGGTGCTTCAACGCAAAGTCTTCCAGCTCCGCTTGATAGGTCGTGATAATATCAAGAATCTCCTTGATCGTAGGTTTATGGTCTCCATCGCCGAGCACAAAGTCTTCACACTTGCTGATGATATTTAAATAAAAGCTTTTATTGTCCATCACGTAAACCGGACGCTCACGGAAGTTGTGGTGCCTTCGCACCCTGCGAACCCCGTCGAGTTGAATCGATCTCTCGCCCAGTTTAAGCTCAATGGTTTCAATGTGGGAGATATTTTTGGCCTGTACCACGTATATCTGGCCATGTTCGGAAATCACATATTCTATTTCACACGGATAGCCCAGATATTTTTGAATGTCTTCTGATAACTTCAACAGGCCGATATCATGGGGTGTCCGGGTCACATAAGGCTCACTCTGGATTTTATGGCTGCGGTCGCGACAGTAGCCGAATTCCCAGTGATCGCCCATCATTTTGGCCATGACGCTCGTACCGCTGATAAACGGCATGACGATCAAACCCATATTCTCCAGATCTATCTCAGGGGCATTGTTGAATTTCTGCTGTCGTCTGATGGAAAGCTGCTTGGCCGTTTTGGCCAGATTGATGATTTTTTTTCTGGCATACTTGATCCCGCCGAGATCGCCGTAGATTTCCAGCGAATCGAATGTTCCGCCTTTAAAATGCTCTTCTTTCAGATGGGCGCTGCGGGCAATCACCTTGAAACTTTCACGGTGTTGCTCGAGGAAGGCTTCCAGGGCCTTGAAATTTTCCTGTTTAAAATCGGCCGCTGAAACGTAGATAAAATCCGGAACATTGAACCCGCCTTTTTGGAGCAGCTTTAAAAGGGCCGCTTTTTCGGGAATTGTGTTGTTCATAAGTGTTCTCAGAAGTATTTCTATTATGGTAAATAATCGTAAATATAAATGCTTATCCGGGATGTGTCAAACATCCGCTTGCCGTATGCCAGTTGTTGCTGGACGCTGGTTGCCGGTCTTTTGTTACTGGCATCTGGCAACACCTGGTATAAGGTAGAAGGTAGAAGGTATGGGGTTGACTGTCTGAATCTCAAACCTTACACCTTGTACCCTATACCTTTAACCGTCAGTCCCATTGGAAAAGAAGCCTTAACCCTGAACCTTTGAACTCAGAAACCCGAACGGTAAACGCGGCAAATTTAATCTTGACCGTGATGGTCGATAATCGTAAAAGTGATTGATAACTCAATAAAAAGGCCATCATGAAAAGCTTCATCTCATATTTTGACTGGTTGGAAGGTTATGGTCGCACCATCCTGAAAAGGGACATTCTGGCCGGCCTGACAGTGGCGCTGGTGCTTATTCCTCAGTCCATGGCCTATGCCGAACTTGCGGGGCTACCGCCCTATTACGGTCTGTATGCCTCCTTTCTACCGCCGATGATCGCCGCCCTTTTCGGCTCCAGCCGCCAGCTGGCCACCGGTCCGGTGGCGGTGGTATCGTTGCTGACCGCGACAACGCTGGAGCCGTTGGCCACAGCCGGCAGCCAGCAATATATCGCCTACGCAATTTTGCTGGCGCTGCTGGTCGGCGTTTTTCAATTCTGCCTCGGCGCGCTCAAATTGGGGCTGGTGGTCAACTTCATCTCCCACCCGGTCGTAAACGGTTTTTCCAACGCAGCAGCGCTTATTATCGCGACATCTCAGCTGCCCAAACTGTTCGGTATCTCTATCGACAAGGCCCCGCATCACTACCAGATGATCCTGGGGGTTATAAACAGCGCCGTGCATTACCTGCACTGGCCGACGCTGTTAATGGGCGCCCTGGCCTTTTTCCTTATGTACGGTTTAAAACGAATCGCGCCTAAGCTCCCCAATGTTCTGGTGGCCGTGACCATCACGACGATTCTTTCCTGGAGTTTGGGCTTTGAACACAACATGGTGGTGGATGTTGCGGCCATCCGTTCCGAACAGGTCAAACAGACGATTGAAAAGTTCAACCGGGCCCTGGCACCCCTGGAGGCTCTGGCGGCAAAACGGGCTCGACTCATCCAGAATCTCAAAATCGGCAGTGATTCGACGGACAAGTTAAAAGAACTCGACACCAGGCACACGGCCGAGCGTATCGCCCTGGAAATTGCGCAATCCAAAACCGCGGCCCGCAAATACCGCAGCCGGATACGTCGATTTCTGCTGGAGGGTGTCAGAAGCGAAGGCGGCTCCCTGTCTTTTTATCACGTCAACGAATTTGCTGATCGCAGCCGCGTGGACGGCCGCGTTTGGCGCCTTAACGTCGGTAACACCCCCCTGCAAACGAGCCGTTTGCAATTGATCGGGGGTGGCGAGGTGGTTGGCGACATCCCTCGCGGGCTACCGTCATTTTCACTGCCTCAAATTGACTATCATATTATCCTGCATCTGCTGCCCTTTGTCGTCATCATTGCGCTGCTGGGCTTTATGGAGGCCATCTCGGTTGCCAAGGCAATGGCCGCCAAAACCGGCCAGCGGCTTGATCCCAACCGGGAGCTCATCGGCCAGGGTCTGGCCAATATTATTGGGGCTGTCACTAAAAGCTATCCGATTTCCGGCTCGTTTTCCCGATCAGCCGTCAACCTTCAATCGGGAGCTGTCTCCGGTCTATCCAGTGTCTTTACCAGTCTGACGGTCGTGGTGGTATTACTGCTCTTTACCCCGCTTTTCTACCATCTGCCCCAATCGGTGTTGGCGGCAATTATCATGCTGGCCGTCGTCGGACTGGTAAATATCAGAGGCTTTATCCACGCCTGGCAGGCCCAGTGGTACGATGGCGCCATTTCCATCATTACCTTTGTGGTGACCCTTGCCTTCGCGCCGCACCTTGATCGGGGCATTCTGATCGGCGCCGGTCTGTCCATCCTGGTCTTCCTGTACAAAAGCATGCGGCCGAAAGTGGTCGATCTGTCCCTGGGTGCCGACCGCGCAATGCATGATGCCGTTGCCAGCGGTCTGGAGCAGTGCCGCTACATCGACGTGGTGCGTTTCGACGGCCCCTTGTTTTTCGCCAATGCCAGCTACCTGGAAGATCAGATCAGAAACCGGCGAAAGTCAAAAAAGGAGCTGAAACACATTATTATTTCCGCCGGCAGCATCAATGATATTGACTCGTCCGGTGAAGAAGCATTATCTTTGACTGTGGACCGGGTTAGAAGTGCCGGCATCGATATCTCACTGAGCGGTGTCAACCGGGCCGTCATGCAGGTGCTGAACCGTACGCATTTGATCGTCAAAATCGGTGAGGATCATATTTATCCGACCATTGAGAGCGCCATCAATGCGGTGCATGAAATTACCCACAGGGGTGGAAAAGAAAAGGATTGTCCGCTGACGACGGTCCGCCGCATTACCCGGTCGCCAGAAAAAAGGGAGAATTAAATGCCGATCATTACCATATTCAGCGGCGGTTTCTGCCAGGAAAACCCGATTGTCCAGGAAGTCATTGCGCAGACCGGCTACCGGCATATTACCGATGATGAAATTGTGGCCGATGCCAGCCGGCTTGCAGCAATGCCGGAAGACAAAATCAAACGGGCTTTTTCAACCAAAAGTTCGGTGTTCAATAAATTCACCCTCGAAAAGGAACGCGCCCTGGCCTACATGAAGCTGGCGGTTGCGAATGCGATCAGAACCGACAATGTGCTAATTACCTGCTTTTCCGGACAACTAATTCCCGAGACCGTCAGCCATACCCTCAGAGTATGTTTGATTGCGCCACCCAAATGGCGTGCAGCGACGGCTGTCGAACGGGAGGGAGTTTCAGAAAAAGAGGCCGCCAAACTTGTTCAAAGGCGCGAAGAAGAATGTGCCTTCTGGATTGACGCCATATTCGGCAAAAGTGATCCCTGGGATCCCGCCCTTTATGACATCGTCATTCCGGTTGATAAAATGTCGCTGACGGACGCCTCGGACCTCATCGCCGCCAATGCCGCCAAGGATATTATCCAGCCGACAGCCCAATCGCAACAGGCGCTGGAGGATTTTCGACTGGCCGCAGAAACTCAGACCGCCTTGGTCCAGCAGGGCCATCATGTTGAAGTTAGTGCCCGGAAGGGCGCCATTACGCTCACCATCAATAAGCACGTGCTCAGGCTCAACAAGCTGAAGGAAGAGCTCAAATCCATCGCCGAAGGCATTGACGGTGTCAAATCGGTGAGGACCCAAATCGGCAAGGATTTTCACCAAGCCGACATCTATCGCAAATACGATTTCGAAATGCCGTCCAAAGTATTGCTGGTGGACGACGAGCGCGAATTCGTCCAAACACTGTCAGAGCGGCTGATCATGCGGGACATGGGGTCGGCAGTCGCCTATGACGGCGAATCGGCTCTTCACCTCATCGAAGAAGAGGAGCCGGAGGTCATCATTGTCGATCTTAAAATGCCAGGCGTTGACGGTTTGGAGGTTTTGCGAAAAGTAAAGGCGACTCGACCGGAGATCGAGGTCATCATTCTCACCGGACACGGTCATGAAGAAGACCGGCAGTTATGCATGGAGCTGGGCGCTTTTGCCTACCTGCAAAAACCGCTGGACATCAATGTCTTGAGCGAAACGATCCAAAAAGCCAATGAAAAGATTCGCCAGAGGAAGAAAGCGGATTGACTCGGGGATTACGGTTCTCGATCGCGGATTGGGGATTTCGGATTTAAAAAGTGCCGAGGCCCATACAGGAATAATGAATGAAGAAATTGACAGAATGCATTCAATTCCTGGATTCGCACCTCCTGAATTTCGAATTTAGGAGGGCGAACAAATTTGTTTCCAAATAATTATCAGCGAATTTACAAACATGGTTTGGACATGTCTATTCTAAAAAAGCTAACACCCGGTTTTCTGGACCACAAGGATGTCACTGCCGGGCCGTACAGACACCACTTTGATTTTCAGCGGATCTGGAAGCGGGCCATACTGGTGACGGCGACCGTGGCGCTCGTGCCGTTGATCATCTGGGCGTTGTCCGGCTACCGTCTGACCATGGAAACCATCGAATCGGAGCTGGAGCTGCGCACCTCCCAGCTTGTGTCGAGTTCCTGGCGGTCGGTATCCCTGTTTCTGACCGAACGCAGATCGGTGCTGGATTTTATTGCCCACGACCATGACCTGGAAACCTTGCAGAACCCTGCCCGCCTGGGCAAAATTCTGGACAACCTCGACAAACGCTTTGGCGGTTTCATCGACCTCGGGGTGATCGACAGCCGCGGACAACAGGTATCCCACACCGGCTCGCATCAAATGGAAGGGGTGGATTTCAACCAGCAACCCTGGTTTCGGGAGGTCCTGAACCGCGGTGTCTATGTCAGCGAATTGGTCACGGGACCGCTAAATGACCCCCATATCGATCTGGCGGTCAAGCGGGAATTGGGCGACGGCGCCTTTTTCGTCCTGCATGCGGTTCTCAAACCGGAGCAACTCACAGAAACCATCGCCCAAATTGATGTGGGCGCCAAGGCAGATCTTTTTATTGTCAATCGCGATGGTGTGCTGCAGACGCCTTCGCGCTATTACGGTCCGGTCTTTCAAAAAATCCCGATAGCCGTTCCGGCTTACTCGCCCAAAGCGCGGATTTTAAAAAGTAACCATGATCACACAGGCCGAATCGTGATCGGCTATGCCCATATACCCGAAACCCCCTATATTCTGATGATGATCCAGGAGCAAAGCGAAGACATTCAGCCCTGGTACAAAACGACCTGGGCCTTTATCGGGATCCTGACCGCCAGCATCCTTATGATTCTGCTGGTCACTCTGGGGGTGGCCACCCGGCTGGTCAACCAGATTCATGCAGCCGACCAGGAACGGCTCGACACCCTGCATCAGGTGGAATACGCCAGTAAAATGGTATCCCTGGGGCGCCTGGCTTCCGGGGTGGCCCACGAAATCAACAATCCGCTGGCCATCATAAACGAAAAGGCCGGTCACATCAGGGATATATTCACCCTGACCGACACCTACGTCAAAGATCCCAAGCTCATCGGGCTGGTGGATTCGGTGATTTCAACGGTGCAACGCTGTGCAAGTGTTACCAGGGGACTGTTGAATTTCTCACGGCATCTCAACCTGAGCATCCAGGTTATCGACCTGCAAGAAATCATCGATGAGGTTCAAAATGTTCTAAGCAAAGAGGCCGAACACAGATCGATAACGGTAGATGTAGCCGTGTCGGAGGACATCCCCGCCTTCGAGAGCGACCGTGGTAAGCTGGAGCAGGTTTTTTTCAATCTGTTTAACAGCGCCATCGGGGCCATGAACGACGGCGGACATCTGGAAATTAAGGCCTCGCGAAGGGATGAGAACTATGTTTCGGTGAAGTTTACCGATAACGGCCGTGGCATCCCGGAGTCGGATCTCAAGCACATTTTTGAACCGTTTTACTATTCAAAAACCGGCCACAGCGGAACCGGCCTGGGTCTGGCTGTCACTTACGCCCTGGTGCAGGAAATCGGAGGCAAGATCGCCGTTCAGAGTCGGCCCGGCCAGGAAACCTGCTTTGATGTCAGTATACCGCTGGTTAGACCCAAGGTATCATCCTAGTAAATATTAACGCCCGATAACAGGAACCTACTTTAGAAGAGGTTAAGTAAAATAACAAATCACAATATTCAAATTACAAATAAATTCCAAATTCAAAGCTCCAATGACCAAAACAATTCGACAATTTATTCATTTTATCGCGCTCCTTACAAATGTTTCGAATTTAGAATTTGGGTCATTGGGATTTGTTTGATATTTGTTTTTTGGTGCTTGGAAATTGTATGTTTTTCAAACCTATGAATTGAATATAAGGAGCGTTAGTTTAAATGGGTGAAAAACCAGCTAAAGCCTCAGAAATGGGTCTACAGTTCTTTGGGCGGATATCGGCCTCGATTTCCCATGAATTAAAAAATGTACTGGCGATTTTCAACGAAAATGCGGGCCTGCTGGAAGACCTGACGTATATGGCCGACCAGGGAAAACCGATCGATCCGAAGAGGCTGGAAAAAATGGCTGGGACGTTCAAAAAGCAGATCGGCCGCGCGGACGACATCCTGAAAAACATGAACCGGTTTGCTCACACGATCGATGAACCCGTCACCGACGTTAATCTGCATGAGATTATCGAACTGTTCCTGGCCCTGACCGCTAGATTTACCATCATGCAAGGATACAAGCTGGACCGGCAACTGCCGGCAGACCCGGTGATGATCCCCACAGCCCCATTTTTCCTGCTGAACCTTTTGTGGTTGTGCCTGGAATTTGCAATGTCCGCTGGCGGAGAAGAAAAAAGCCTTCAGCTGGTCATGGCGGAAACGGAAGACAGTGTTCGAATTTACTTCCGACAGCCGTCCGGTCTTGCTCAGCAGCAGCCGGAGACATTTCCATCTGCTGCGGGAGAGGAACTGCTCGCCGTGCTGGGCGCTGATTTGACGACCGAAGCTGATGGTCAAGAAATAGTTCTGAGATTACCGAAAAGTGCTTATTAATATAAAATATTAAGGGGAAAAAATTTTGCCACCAGTTGGGGTATTGTGATGTCTGCCAAGGTTTTAATCGTAGACGACGAAAAGGATTTTTTAGATATCATGGCCGAGCGCATGGGGGGCCGGGGCATGGATGTGTCCACCGCCACTTCGGCCCAGGATGCCCTCGAAAAGGTGCAAACGGAATCCTATGATGCGGTCATTATGGATTTTCTGATGCCCGAGATGGACGGCTTCAAGGCCTTGAAGCTGTTAAAAGAAGCCCGACCCGACCTGGCCATCATCCTGCTGACGGCCAATGTCCGGGAGGAGGAACGCATTGCGGCCAAAAAGCTGGGCGCCATGGAAGTTCTCGAAAAACCAGCCGATCTGAACATGCTCACCCAAAAGATAGAAGAGGCCCGGACCCGCAAAGTAAGATAAATGACAAATGACGATTGAATAATGACTAATTGTTGAAGTCGCTGCGCTCCATCTTGGCTAAACTCTCTGTGTCAATTTTCCCCATTCCGCATTCTCCCTCCCACGTTCCCAATAACCCCAACTCGAATAGTCTTTTCAATCTGAAATCCGCAATCCCAAATCCGCAATCGAAAGACCCGCAACACGCATCACCTAGCGGTCGCTTCAAGCACACTGGCCGCCTGCTCGAGGATGCCCTCCGGAAACCCGACGATGGGATAAATCACCAGAAATCCGATGACCCAGAGCATCAGCATGGACAGGATGAAAAAGCCGAAACCGTATTTGACGAAATCAATGGCTTCAAGGGCCCGCTTATTGGTATCCGGATAAACCCCCAGGGCAAATGTCAGGGCATTGGCAGGCGATCCCACAATCAAAAAATGGGCGTAAGAAGATGCCAGCGCCACGGCCATGCCGATGGCCCAGGGCTCACCCGCAACCTGGGTCATAATTCCCATGGGAACAACAATGGGCCCGATCAGGGCGACAGTGGCGGCATCGGACATAAAATTCGTCACCAGGCCGGAGAAAGCGGACATGCCCACCCACAACCCGTACCCCTGATCCATGCCGACCTGTGACAGGGCGTTTAAAAAGGTGGTTGCCAGCCACAGAGCCCCGCCGCTTTCTTTGAGCAGGGCACCCAGGGTCAGGGCACCGCAATACATAAACCAGGCGTTAAATGATATCCGCTCGATGATCCGTTCAAATTTAACGGTCTTGAACAAAACCGGCACCACCAGGGCCAGCAAGGCCGGTCCGCCCAGGCCCGTGGCCTCGCCGCCGAATATCCACAGGGCCACGATGACAAAAAGGGTTCCGGCGGTGACATACTCGGGATATTTCATTTTACCCATGCGGCGCGTTTCGTTCTTGATATGCTGCAGACCGGGGGTAAGATCCCGGGTCTTGATCTTCCTGCTGAATAAAGTTGCCATATAGAGCAGCAACATCGCACTGCCCAGCGGCACCAGGGGCCAGCCATATTGCATCCAGCCCGAATAGGTGATCGGGATGCCGTATTCGGTGAAAAAACCCATCATGATCACATTGCGACCGCCGGCCGAAGGTGTGCCGGGCCCGCCCATGTTAAGTGCGAAACACAGGGAAAACAGCAGGTATTTGGCCAGCGCCGGATCGTGAACCACCTCCCCTTCGGGGCTGGCGGCCTTCACCGATCCATAGTAGACGGCCATCAGCACCGGCACCATAAAGGAGCACATGGCCGGGGCTGACATAAAAGATCCCACGATCGACATACTGAGGCACAGTACGATCATCGGGACCCAGAACCCTTTGGTCCAACCCAGCAGCCAGACCGCCAGACGTTTGTGAAAGCCCACCTCCACCACCGAGGCGCCCAGGGCAAATACCCCCAGCATGAACATCGGTGCATCCCCCGCAAAAGTCTTGCCAATCATGTTGAAGGGCAGAAGTTCGAAAAAGTATGCCATCAGCGGCATCAGGATGCCGGTCACCCCGATCGGCAGGGCCTCGACGGCAAAAAAAACAACCGCCATGGGAACAATGCCAAGGACGATCATGGTTTTAGCGGCGGCCTCCTGAGCATTATGAGCGATTTCCCAGCCGATCATTTTGTCGACATATCCGAATTTCGCCATCACATCGACCAGCGACTGGGGTGCGGGCAAAATAAAGGCAATCAATATAAAAATCCCCGTACCGACGCCTATCCAGAGCCCCTTTTTAGCGAATATCCCCGTTTTTTCCCCATGGGTGTCCATCAAAATGCTCCTTTTCCGGTATCACATTAAAATTTACCCGAAATCATCCAGCTGCAAAGACCCTAAAATGCTTGAAGGCTTATCGGATTCAGGTCGAGCTGGGTTCAACCTCAACGCCTTTGATGATATCGCAAATCTTTGCAAAAACATCGGACAGCCGCAATATGCCCACGACCTCCTCATCGCGGGTCACCAGCAAAGAATGATAGGGCTGCACAACCAGCTGGTGAGCGGCCTCACCCAGGGTGGCATTTTCGTCAATATATTCACCTGCCTCGGGCGGATGGATAAAATCACTTACCTTCAACCGGGCCGCCCGTTCTTTAAAAAACTGCAGGGGTTCGGCCCACAGCGCATTGTTTTTCAACATGTCCCTTATCAAATCCGGACTGAATCCGGAACGCTCCAGAACCCCCGCACCTTCAACTTTCCCATAGTGGGGCTCTAATGCGACCAGGATGTCTTTCATGATTATTTTACTCACCACTTTTCCGTACTCATCCAACACCAGTATGGCCCGGTGTAAATGCTGGGACGGCGCGAGGGTCATCTGAGCCTTTTCCAGCGCAACGACCGCTTCGCGCAGGGTCGCATCGCTGGAAACAGTTGCATAGGCTTCGAGCGGTACCATCAATTGTTTTACGGATATGGTTTTCATTGCATTCCTCCATGGCCAGGTTAGGGGCTTAGACCGGATCGTATCCAGAACGACGCCACCCCGGAGGGGTTACCGGAACGCCGGCTGCCTGATTTATAGATAAATCGACCAACCCCACTATATAGGGATCGCTGCAAATGTCAAAAAGAACTTGAGACCCGTGATCGCACGTCCCGCGTCTTGTAACACATTGTAACACTTAGACAAAATCATAAAGATGGCACCACGATCAGGCATAAAAAACTATACAATCTGATCGAATTATGATAAACGATTGCCTTTTACTCAGAAAATGGAGGAAGCAGTGAAAGCATATTCAGTCAAAGAATTAATGGTGCCGTTATCCGAGTACGCGACCGTAAACGAGGACGCAACCCTTTACGATGCCGTCCTGGCTTTGGAAAAGGCCCAGGAAAACTTCGAGGACAAGCACACCCGTTACCGCCACCGGGCCATTCTCATGCTGGATAAAAACGGCCATGTGGTCGGCAAACTCAGCCAGCTGGATGTGCTCAAAGCCCTGGAACCCAAATACCGGGACATGATCCAGGGAGAGGGATCGCACCGGTTTGGGTTTACCAAAAAATTCATGCAATCCATGCTGGAGGATTATTCCCTGTTTGCCAACCCCCTGGATGACATCTGCCGCAAGGCCGGTGAGCAGCCCGTAAAAAATTTCATGCATACCCCCACCGAAGGTGAATATATCTCCGAAGAAGCCACCCTGGAGGTCGCCATTCACCAGTTGATCATGGGACAACACCAATCGTTGTTGGTCACCCGTGAAAGAGAAATAGTCGGTATTTTGCGCCTGACCGATGTATTTGCAGCCGTTTTCCACAAAATGAAAGAATGTTTTGTATAGTTTCGTTTCGGAAGCGTCGCACAGGCTTCCAGACCAGGCATATCGCATTTATTAGGGGAGAGGAGGAATCTATAAGTGGCTGACAATATTGGTGTACCGAATAAAATCGACTGGAAAAAGATGGGCTTTCTTTTTTTGGGCCTTGGCCTTTTTACTTTGGTTTATCTGGCACCTGCCTGGCCCGATGCCGTCGATCCCATGGGCAAACATTTCCCGCTGAGCAAGGAGGCCAAGGGCGCCATCGCCGTGTTTCTGCTGGCGGCCACCTGGTGGGTTTTCGAGGTGGTGCCCATCGGCGTCACCAGTCTGGCCATCGGCGTATTGCAGGCCATGTTCCTGATACGCCCGGCCAGGGACGCCTTCACCGATTTCATGGTGCCCTCGGTAATGTTTATTTTTGCATCGATCATGATCGGGCTGGTATTCACCAAGACCGGTCTGACCAAGCGCCTGGCCTATAAAATGCTGATCGTTGTGGGTGAAAAAACCAGCATGATCTATCTGGGCTGTTTCGTCGTGACGTCGGTCCTGACGCATATAATGGCCCATACGGCGGTGGCAGCCACTATTTATCCCCTGCTCATATCGATTTATGCCCTCTACGGGGAGGGCGACAAAAAAACCAGGTTCGGCAAGGGGCTTTTCATCGGCATGGCTTACGTGGCCGGTGCCGGCAGTATCGTCACCCTGCTGGGAGCCGCCCGCGGTGCCGTGGCCCTGGGCTTTTTCAAGGAAATCATGCAACAGGACATCACCTTTTTCGAGCTGACCTGGTACATGTTCCCCATCGGATGGATTATGACCTTCGCGTTATGGGGCTTTTTTATGCTTTTCTTCAAACCCGAGAAAAAAACCATTCCAGGGCTCAGGGAAAAGGCCCGCCAGTTGAGCTCGGAGCTGGGACCTTTAACCCGCAACGAAATCAAAGCGGCCGTGATCGTGGGCGCCTGTATTTTTGTCATGGCGGCCAAGCAGTTCATCCCTGCGCTGGCGGTCATCGACAAAACTGCCATTATTCTGGTATCGACCATCCTGTTTTTTGTCACCGGCATCATGGACATCGATGACCTGGAAGCCATCCCCTGGAATATTATTCTGCTGTTCGCCGGTGCCATGAGTATCGGCAACTGCCTATGGCAGACCGGCGCCGCCAGCTGGATGGCGGTCAACTGGCTGGCCATGTTCCAGGAAGCAAACTGGTTCGTGTTTGTCCTGAGCATCGCCTTTTTCGTCATGGTCATGACCAACGTTATCATGAACGTGGCGGCCATTGCCATATCCCTGCCGGTGGCCCTGGTAATTGCCCCCTATCTGGGTGTGGCGGGTGAGGTGATTTTATTCTCGGCCCTGGTGACGGCCGGCATGCCGTTTTTACTGCTGGTGGGCGCGGCCCCCAACGCCATTGCCTACGATTCCGGGCAGTTTACCACTGCGGAGTTCTTTCTTTATGGCATACCTGCCAGTATATTGTTGATGATCGTCACCGGTTTTGCTGTCTACATACTATGGCCGATGATGGGCATGCCGGTGCTGGTCGGAGGATAATGCAACCGCTGGCCGGTTAGTCGGCCAGCATAATCGACAATAAGACGTTGGCCATGTTGAGTATTTTTAAAAGCGAATATCGAATATCGAATCATGAATTTCGAATGTCGAAGTAAGGTATTCTGTCATTTTAAATATACAAAAGACAGAGCGAAGCGATTCCTTCCTTCGACATTCGACATACGATATTCTGCGGTTCTGCGGTTCGCTTTTCAGAGCGTATAGGGCCAACAATGCGTTATTAGGAATCCAACAAGAGACAATGCCGGAAGGGCCTATTTGACCGGAATTCTGCAAACTACAGGGGGGGGTTATGAATCTTTTCTTTCTATCGCTGGCGATTATTTTATGCGGAGGGTTCCTCCCCCTGATCTTTTGGCGAAAATTCGCTCTCATGAAGACCCTCGGTGTGGTGGCTATCGGCGGCGGCAGTCTGCTGGGACTGATGGACGCCGGTACCAGACTCTTCCGCACAGAGCCGTCTGTTGCGGTCTTTAATTATCTGAAAACCTTTTCCTTGGCCTTTCAGGTCGATGCCCTATCCGCCTTTTTTTTGGTGGCCATCTACACCATCTGCCTGCTGGCGGCCCTTTACAGTTACCATTATATGGATGACTCCCAAAAGTCACTGCGGACGGCCGGCAGCTACTTTTTTTTCAGCCTGTTGACGGTTTTCATGGCCCTGGTGGTGACTGCCAGCAACCTGATCACCTTTATGTTGGCCTGGGAGATCATGTCCCTATCCTCTTTTTTTCTGGTAATCTACACCTATGAAGCCGGGGAAAACCGCAAAGCCGGGTATCTCTATTTTGTTTTTTCCCAGGTCGGTGCCATGTTCATCCTCGCGGCCTTCGCCCTGATCTATGCCCATACCGGAAATTTCGAATTTGCGGATGCAGCGACGCTGCCGCATACGGCCAAGATCATTGTTTTTGTGCTGGCCTTCATTGGCCTGGGATCCAAGGCCGGTGTCTTCCCCTTGCACGTCTGGCTGCCCCATGCGCACCCGGCCGCTTCCAGCCATATTTCAGCGGTGATGTCCGGGGTGATGATCAAAACGGGTATCTACGGAATTGTCCGCATGTATGTGTTGCTGGATTGGCACACGCCGTTTTTCGGCCATTTCGTTCTGATCGCCGGTATGGTTTCCGGCGTTCTGGGTGTCGTCTATGCTCTGGGACAGCACGATCTCAAACGCCTGCTGGCTTACCACAGCGTTGAAAATATCGGCATCATTTTGATCGGCATCGGTGTCGGCATGATCGGGGTGGCCGCAGACAATCCGGTCATGGCGGTTCTGGGGTTTGCCGGCGGCCTGCTGCATGTGCTCAACCACGCCATATTTAAATCGCTTTTGTTCATGGGCGCCGGTATGGTGCTGCACAAAACCGGGACCCGCACCATCGACCTGCTGGGCGGTCTGATCAAAAAAATGAAAATCACCGGGACCACTTTTCTGATCGGATCGCTGGCGATCTCCGGGCTTCCGCCCTTGAATGGTTTTGTCAGCGAATTTCTGGTGTATATGGGCAGTTTTCGGGGGATGTCACTGGACAAGATCCCCTTTGCGATGTGCTTGCTGGCCATCGTCAGCCTGGCGATTATCGGGGGATTGGCCCTGGCCTGTTTCACGAAGGTTGTGGGGGTGGTTTTTCAAGGTGAGCCGCGTAACCAGGTAGCGGAAAATACTGATGAAAAGGGGCTGACCATGCTGGTGCCCATGCTGATTCTCGCAGCCGCCTGTTTTGTAATCGGCGCCTTTCCAACTTTTTTCATGACGATGGCGCTCCAGGCAGTTGGATCTCTGGGGTTGGACTACGGCCGAATTCCATTAGAACCTCTCTTTGAGCTGACCGGCAATATTACACGGGGAGCCCTGCTCTTTTTTGCTGTATTCTTAGTGGTTCTGGCACTGCGCACCTTATTATATCGGGGCAAAACGGTGACCCGCTCCGGCACCTGGGGCTGTGGCTTTACCAAACCCACCGCAAAGATGCAGTACACCGGATCTTCCTATGCAGCATCGATTCTTGAATTTTTCAGACCGGTTGCGCCGCTGTCAGAGAATGAGCCGGGAATACGGAAGCGCTTTCCGGAAAAGAGCCATTACCACAGCCATGTCAGCGATATCGCCGAACTGCATATGGATAATGTGGTCGTGCGGCCGGTGCTGGCGCTGTTCGAAAAACTGCGCTGGCTGCAGCACGGGGATATTCACCTTTATATCGGTTATATTCTATTGGCGATTGTCGTATTGTTGTTTTTCGTCTGATTGAAGGAGGGAATGAAAAGAGAATATCGAATGTCGAATATCGAAGGAAGGTATTCGGTCTATTTTATAAACAAGACTGAGCGAAGCGATTCCATCCTTCGAAATTCTGCGGTTCGATATTCGATATTCTGCGGTTCGCTTTTGGATGTATCGCAGTTAAGATTTGCGTTTAATCTGTATATAAGGGATGCCAATGAAATCAATTGTCTTTCTCATCCTCGCCATGCTTCTGGCACCGGTGTATTCAGCGTGGATTCTCAAGGTCAAGGCGTGGTTCGGCGGCCGTAAGGGATCGCCGGTGTTGATTAATTATTACACCCTGATCAAGCTTTTTCAAAAAGGATCGGTCTACAGCACCAGCACCACCGTCATCTTCAAGCTGGGCCCCATGGTATCGCTGTGCGCCGCCACCGTGGTGCTGATGTTTCTGCCCGTCGCCGGTCAGCCGCCGCTATTCTCGTTTAGCGGGGATATCATCCTGCTGCTGTACCTGCTGGGTCTGGGCCGGTTTTTCACCATTGCCGCCGCCATGGACACCGCCTCGCCCTTCGAAGGCATGGGCGCCGCGCGGGAAGCATACTTTCCGATCATCTGTGAGGCGACGCTTTTCATGAGCCTGATTCTGTTTTACACCCTGACCGGGGAGCTGAGCCTGGCGGCCTTTTTAGAAGGCGGACAACCTCTCGCACTCTGGCATAAAGCCGGTCCGCCCTTGCTGTTTGTGGCCATTGCATTTTTTATTGTACTGCTGACGGAAAGCTCCCGGGTCCCCGTGGATGACCCCGCCACCCACCTGGAATTGACCATGATCCATGAAGTCATGGTCCTGGATCACAGTGGACCGGATTTTGGGCTCATCGAGCTGGGCTCTTTTTTCAAACTTTTTTTCTATTCCACCCTGGTCACCCGTTTGATCTGGCCGTTCAGCCTGGGCCATCCGGTGGCAGACGCCGTTTTATTTTTTATTATCCTCGGACTGGTCTATACGGCCATCGGTGTCACGGAATCGGTCATGGCCCGCTATCGCATGGACAAAGTCCCTCAATTTGTCCTGACATCGTTTGCGCTGGTTTTTTTCGCAACCGTCATCACATTGGAGTTTATGAAATGATCCAACTAGTTGATACCATTTTGGCCCTCGTGCTCCTGTCGGTGCTGATCTCCTTTGGTTCCAGCCGACTGACGATGCTGATCAGGGTGCTGGCCTTCCAGGGCGTGGTTGTTTCCCTCGTGCCGCTTTTCATCGGCCATGACCTGACCGCCGGCAGCATCGTGTTCACCCTGGTTACCCTTTTGATCCGGGGTATCGCCATCCCGCTGTTCATCTATCTGGCGATTAAAAAAGTGGCCATTCGCCGTGAGGTCGAACCCATCGTCGGGTATCATGCTTCTTTGCTGGCCGGCCTGGCCCTTATTGTCGCGGCCACCTTTGTCAGCCCCAAGTTTAATTTACCCCAGACCGGCGGTGATGCCCTGCTGCTGCCAACCGCCATTACCCTGCTGGTGGCCGGCATGTTCCTGCTCATGGCCCGGCGCAACGCCATCGCCATGGTGCTCGGTTATATCATGATGGAAAACGGGATCTACCTGGTGGGCACCAGCTTTTCGGTCCGCGCCCATCATATTGTCGAATTCGGTATCCTGCTGGATGTATTGGCCGGCGTCATGATCATGGCCATTATCCTGCAAAATATCAACCAGGCGTTTGATGATGTGGATACAGCCCTGCTCAGAACCTTAAAGGAATAGGTGTTTCATGGTTGAAATCGTCTTTCTGATTCCGCTGTTAACCGGAGTGATGGCGTTCTTCCTGCCGCAGACAACCGGTCGATTTCTGCTGGTGATTACGGGGGTTGTTCACCTGCTGGTATCCCTTTACCTGTGGATCCGGCGACCGGTCGCTTTGTTCGACGTATATTTTGCGGTCACACCCGAAGGCCTCCTGTCACTGCTGGTGATATCACTGCTGTTCTTCCTGATCTCGATCTATACGTCGAAATGGCTTGAACATACGGAGATCCGCTCCGAGCGCGTCTTTACCGGATCGATGCTGCTGTTTTTATCCACAATGACCATGGTCACCATTTCAGAGCATATCATGGTAATGTGGATTGCCATCGAGGCCACCACCCTGGCCAGTGCGCCATTGATATATACGCATCGGTCGGCGGCAACCCTGGAGGCCACCTGGAAGTATGTTCTGATCTGCTCGGTGGGCATCGCCCTGGCGCTCCTGGGATCCGTGCTGATTACCCTTTCCATGGATATCGGCGGTGTCGATGTACCGGTGGCGTTTTCGGCGCTGACCGAAAAGGCTGGAAGCCTGGACCCTCTGTGGCTCAAAACCGGTTTTGTGTTTATCCTGGTGGGCTACGGCACCAAAATGGGCCTGGCGCCGATGCATACCTGGCTGCCCGACGCCCACAGTGAAGCCCCCAGTCCGGCCTCCGCCCTGCTGTCCGGCGTCTTGCTGAACTGTGCCTACCTGGGAATTTTCAAAACCAATAAAATCATGCACGCTGCCGGCCTCGGGGATTTTTCGAGCACCATTCTGATCGTGCTGGGTCTCATCTCCATCCTGGTGGCCGCCACGTTTATTCTCAAACAGACCGAATACAAACGGCTGCTGGCCTATTCGAGCATCGAGAACATGGGGATCATCGCCTTCGGCACCGGCATCGGCGGGCTGGGAGCCTATGGGGCCCTGCTGTGCCTGATCCATCACAGCCTGATCAAATCATCTCTATTTCTGTCATCCGGCAACATCCTGCTGGGCTACGGCAGCCGGCTGATTGCCGAAACCGGCAAACTTGCCGGCAAAATGCCGAAAACTTTTGTGGCCTTTTTCGGGGGATTCGCCGGTGTCTCCGGGTTTCCGCCCTTCGGAATTTTTATCGGCGAGCTGTTTATCATCATCGCCGCCTTTCGCAGCGGACACACCATCGCAGTGGGCATCTTTATTTTAAGCCTGTGTGTCATTTTCGCGGGATTTGCCAGGCACGTCATGCAGATATCTTTCAGTGACATCCGGTCCACGATCCGGATGGAAGAAAAGTCCGTCATGGTCTGGCCCCAGTATGTGCTTCTGTTGACCTCTCTGGTACTGTGTATCTGGATTCCGGACTCCCTGTACCAGACCATCGTCCATGCAGTGAATTCTATTGGTGGGGGACTTTAATGAACGCGGATTTTTTACAAATCGGTAATGGCGAGGCGGTCAAGCGGGACCGCATTCCCCATCTGGCCTTTGATGATTTTCGCAGCCAGGCGCTGGCCATCGTCGCCGACGGCGGCAAAGTGGTGCAATTCTTTGCCTATCCCGCCGGCGACAACGTCAACCTGCTGGCCGTCCTGCGGTCCGATCACCTGCAGCTGGCCGGCTGCACGGCACCGGAAGCCTATCCGGCATTGACGGCCGAATGCGAGCCCTTTCATATGTTCGAGCGTGAGATTGCCGAGCAGTTCGGCATCCGTCCCGAAGGGCATCCCTGGCTGAAGATGGTCCGCTATCATGCCAACGAACGCGGTCGGCCGGATGTTTTCGGAAACGATTACAGCGAGGACATCCCCGGCAACTACGATTATTACAGCGTGGAAGGCGATGAGATCCACGAAGTCGCCGTGGGGCCGGTGCACGCCGGGGTGATCGAGCCGGGCCATTTCAGGTTCAATTGTATCGGCGAACGCGTGCTGCACCTGGAGATTCAGCTGGGCTATCAGCACCGCGGCGTCGAGAAGCTATTGCTAAATGCCGACCGCAAGCGCTTGCCGATTCTGGCCGAAGGCATTGCCGGCGACACCGCCGTGGGACACAGCCTGTGCCAGGCCCAGGCGGTGGAAGCCCTGGCCGCCATCGACACCGATGACGGCGCACGTGTTATCCGCACAATCGGTCTGGAACTGGAGCGCATTGCCAATCATGTCGGCGACCTCGGCGCCTTGAGCGGGGATGTGGCGTTTTTGCCGCCGGCCAATTACTGCGGCCGCATGCGCGGCGATTTTCTGAACATGTCCCTGTGGATATGCGGCAACCGCTTCGGCAAGGGCCTCGTCCGGCCCGGCGGGGTGCGTTTTCCCGTAACCGATGAAGACCGCCGGGTCCTGAATGAACGCATCGCCGAGATAAAGCCCCAGGTCCAGCACGTTATCGAGCTGCTGTTCGGCACGCCCAGCGTGCGTTCACGGTTCGAGGGCTGCGGGGTGGTGAGCACGCCGGATGCGGAAAACCTCGGTCTGGTGGGCCCCTCCGGTCGCGCCAGCGGGATCTCCTATGACGTGCGGCGCTGTTTTCCCACGGAGCATTATTCCCGCCTGGACATCCCCGAAAATGCGGAGCCCACCGGGGACGTGTATGCCCGGGCCAGGGTGCGGGCCGATGAGGTGCTGCAGTCCATCAAAATAATTGAATCGCTTCTGGGTGGCCCGATTGAAACCGGCTGCGTCGAGGACGGGGATTACAACCTGGCCCCCTCGTCACTGGTTGTCACGCTCAACGAGGCCTGGCGCGGGGAAGTATCCCACTGTTTGATCACCGATGCCGACGGCCATATCCTGCGCTATAAGGTCAAGGATCCCTCGTTTCACAACTGGAACGGGCTGGCCATGGCCCTGAGGGACACGGGAATCTCGGATTTCCCGCTCAACAACAAGAGTTACAACCTGTCCTACTGCGGGTTTGATCTTTAAACGGAGTTCTTCCGAAGGGCGAGACTTTGGCTGGGCAGGATGCTTTACAAGTACAAAAAGCGAATATCGAAT